>Ga0126342_10002237_pt1 | contig 29674 bp, 26 predicted proteins | sample Cyp1metagenome_FD_92528 | JGI IMG/M metagenome (GOLD analysis project Ga0126342, IMG submission 92528) | Coral microbial communities from Lord Howe Island, Old Settlement Bay, Australia - Cyphastrea 1 metagenome | ecosystem: Host-associated > Invertebrates > Cnidaria > Coral ...
CCATACCTCCCTGTAACTTAGGCCTGTAGTAAGCATGTAAATATAACCGCTACCTTATGGCTCAAGACAAAAAGTGTGTACTTGCTTACTGGCTGTTCGTGGCTGTGTTGCCTATAAATATAGTTTATAATCCCATTATATAACTGTAGATTGATCCCATTAACTGTAGATATATCACCAACAAAAACCATAGTTATTGGAGTTATGTGAACCCCAACTGAACGCTATCGTAAACGGGGGCACCACCTTGTAAGGATTTCAAAGATTAGGATGAAAAAATTCAATGTTTGACCCATAGCCATACTGGTAATCAAACATGGCTGGAAAATCGAGGATTTTTCCAGCTATATATGAAGCTCTCAGATAGGGGATTTCCATGGATTGGCCATGTTGGATCAACAGGTAGTTTATCCACCTAGTGTTGCCATGACTGATATCTTGGAACCCTAACGACCAGAAATATTCAGTGGCGTTTTTTTTTTTTACTAATTGTGTTTCCCTATTCTGGTTGCTGTAGCGCATCCCCTCAGACAAATGAGGTAAACAGTCCATCCCAGTCCACATCCGTTGATCCTAGGAGATAATCCCTTCGGAAAATCGGCACTTCCCAATCCTATTTAAAAACCAAAAAGGTGAATCCCGTTCATGGTTCCCATTCTAATTGCTTAAACCCCATAAAAATCAATAAAAATGGCCTTGTTAACCATTGTAAAGTCCATTAAAAATGGGATTGTTAAGCCATAAAAATGGGAAAATCCATGGTTAAGTCCTTCCCATATTTTTTCCCATTGTCAACCTATAACTCACCATCATCCCCTAGGTAAACCCTGACACGTTGGGCCTCGCGGTGCCGCAGGAGGCGTCGAGTCTCAACAACGGCAGGTCACCGAAGTGGCACGGCGCAAGGCGCTGCGCGAGTATCTCAGAGACTTGGCGTATCTATGGTGGATCTATCTGGGTAAATTATAACGACCTCACTGCGACCTCACTGGAAATCATAGTTAGTAAGAGGAATCATCCCCAAATGGCCTTAATTCAGGTTAGTGAAATATTATAATTTACCCAGATGGGTATCCATATGAGCGCAAATCACCATTGAAATAGTGGATTTTCCCATGAAAAATAGTGATTTTCCCATGAACATATCTATGGGTATCATAGATACTTGATGGATATTCTACCATGATTTTGATGGTTAATGATGGTTAATATACTGTTAATGATGGTTAATATATGGTTATTACATGGTTATAGCCCACTGTCACATTTCATGCATGCGACCGAGCAAGGACTCTTGCAGTATTGCGAAATGAAAAATGAAAAAAATACATGGTTATTATATGGTTAATGATGGTTAATGATGGCAAATCACCATTGAAATAGTGGATTTTCCCATGAAAAATGGTGGATCTTTCCATAGTTTTTTGTATGTTTACCAGAGGGTAAAATGATGGATTTTCACACATATGAGCTATGGTCAATACTCATGGTTAATAACCATTAAAAACGGGGCTAGTCATCCAATGGTTCCACTCGGGATTTATCATAACCATTATTTTTGGATCCTTATTATGGATGGGATGACCATCAACCATATAGTGAGTATTGACCATGGCTCATATGACTTACTGACGCTTAGTAGGGAATTTCGTGGCATATTTGATTAGGAAAAATGGTGATTTGAAGTGATTCAATGTGGTGGTTTGGAACATGACGTTTATTTTTCCATTCAGTTGGGAATTTCATCATTCCAACTGACGAAGTCATATTTTTCAGAGGGGTAGATATACCACCAACCAGATATGAACAGTGTTCAAAATCCCTCTGTTATTCCATTATACTGGTTGGTTGATAGGGATTCCCCTATTGGATTATTGCAATCCCCAATATATTGGAGAGTAAAATCCCTATAATCATCAACCAACCAGGGTTTTGAACACTGATCATATGGCGAATTGATGTTTTTTTTGATCGTATTTATGATGAAGGGATTTACAGTGGTGATTTTTGATGGAATTTTTCATGGGAGCTTTAATGCGATTTATAGTGGTGATTGTTGGGATTGATCATGGGATTGATAATGACATATTTTATCGAGTTTATACGGGGACCTTCAATGGGATTTTGAATGAAATTGGGAGTTGTTTTCAAACCGGATTTTTCATTGGTCAGTCAGTTTATGGGATTGTTGATGGGATTTATAATGAGATATGTTATATTGTTATGGGATTTTCAATTTACCCTCTGGTAATCAAACATTGATTAATGAAATTTATAATTGTTCCTTTAAATTAGTTTATTTCAGGTTATTTATAGTTACATTTATAGTTGGATTTTAACTGGGGATTTTAACTGGAGATGTATATATAATGGGATTTTGAATGGTGATTTGCAATGTGTTATTTCATGGGATGTTTGGTGGGATTTAGTTTATTAATTTAAGAGATTCTTACTTGTGATATTTATGATTTATAATTCATGGGATATGTTATGATATTTATAATTGGATTCTTAATGTGATTGTAATGGAACATGTTATGGGATTTGTACCCTCTGGTAAATTAACAGTTGGACCCTGAAAATAGCCAACAGTTTTAATGGTTTCACTAATCTTCCAACCCCGATGACTGCCAGGGTCGAACTGTTAATTTACCAGAGGGTAAAATGGAGGTACTGCACCATATAAGGCCATATTTTGTGGGGATATTCCCTTAAGCCTTACATGGGCCTTATATAGGCCTTATATATGGTAGGTACCTCCAGTTTAGGTTCCTGAAATGGCTATTGATTGATACCCTCAATCGTAATCAATTACGGCGAGCTGGAAAATCCATAAAAAACCTGGACGTGTGGGAGATCTCTCCGTATGAAAACTAGTCATGGGAGATCTCTCCGTATGAAAAAACAACTGAGTTGAAGATCTACCATTTGATACCTTAAGTTGTTCCAAAATAAAAGTTTAGAATATGTAATCAATGGTCAATCAATGTTTGATTACCAAAGGATACACATGAAAAACAACTTCTCGCAGTGTTTGCGAGACACTCCTGCTCGTTGATGATTAGTTGTCCAAAATTAGACTTGGATGACGCTCAGGAAAGACAAAAAACAATCAGGTTTCCTCCAACAATTTAACACCATACAAAAAAAAATGGCCTCAAAAACCGGCTTAAGCAGGGCTGTCCTGTGTGCTGTGGTCCTTATCGCCAAAAGGAGAGGCCTGCAAACCGCGCCCAAAAGCTTTGACTCTTGGACCGTGGTTAGGGGGGTTGCAACAGGATGTCCAAGTGGTTTTGTCCGAAAATAGGGTATACCTCCAATTATAGCCATTTAATAGGGATAATGATCATTCAGCATTGGGTTTAGGGGTACACGATTTTCAGACAAACCCAAGTGGATATTCGGGAAGTGCCAGTTGAGAATACCAAAAAATCCAGTTATTAGGAGCGAAGACCGTCAGTACCGGTATCTCAAAACTCTCACCTGGGGTTTGGGCATCACATCCCCAAGCAACTGGCCTGATGCGGGGATTTTTGTTTTGATGTTGTCTTAATTCACATGGGTGAAATAATAGTTTGAAATAGCATGATTTGCACAGGTTGGAAAGTACCATGAAGACTAGCGTAACGAAGAAACCGGTATGTCAAGACTACTAGAAGATACATAACGAGGGAAGACACATAGGAAGAAGTGACCTGGACAAGTCCTCAATCCGATTGGTGATTTGGAACATGACTTTTATTTTTCTATCAGGGAAACAGGGGTTACAAAAAACAACTGGTTGGTGGTTTGAAACATGACTGGATTATGACTTTCCATATAATGGGAATAATAATACCAACCGACGAACTCATATTTTTCAGAGGGGTAGGTATACCACCAACCAGTCAATTGTTTCTCAAATACTATGCATGATGCATGTGTTTTTTTCCCCCAAGGACATACTCACTGGACCTGGAGTAACAATGAGTAACATACTACTTGTAGGTAAAGTTTGAGTTGGAAACCCATGCGCTGAAGACTAGAAAATTGGTTCATGACTCCAACAACTATGGTTCACGATTATTATATATAGTTATATAATGGGAACGGTTATAGCCCAACTTATAGCGTAGGGGGCCTCAGCTTGTTGTGTATAAACTGGTTGGTGGTTTGGAACATGAATTTTATTTTCCATAATATATGGGATCATCCTTCCCATTGACGAAGTCCATCATTTTTCAAGATGGTTATTGCACCACCAACCAGTAAATGCTAGGCTATGCAAATACTGTTCTAAAGCACCGTAATCAGTTCAGGCTAATCTAAATTCTGAGAGAAAACACAGCCTGGACCATTGTGGATGCAGGCGGTTTGGCTTTTATTTCCCTATCTGATTCAGAAATCGGGAGGTGACCCACAGCTGCAGATTTCATGTGCAACTTGTTGGTCATTTTTCTGGAAACTTGGAATATCTTGAAATGCTCATTTTTATTTACACACTACTAACAATCATTAACCACTATTAACCACCATTAACCACTATTAACCATCATATTTACACAGAGTATCACAGAATATGCCATCACTATAGGTCCTATAGGTGCCATATGGCCAAAACCATGGCGTTTTTTTTTACCGAGAGAAAATTCAGGGCTTGTCGAATCAATCCATGAATAGCAATAGGATTGAAACATATACGCGTTCCCATTTATGGCACTAATCTACATTTTTTATATTTTTTATCGGGTTTTTGACTGAAAACAGAGTCAAATGGTTTTTTTCATCATTGTCCCTATTATCTATTGCAATTCTTTGGGTATACCCTCTGGTAAACTAACATAACTATGGAAAGATCCACAATTTTTAATGGGAAAACTCACTATAAATGGGCCATTTATACCATGGCTATTTTGACATAACCAGAGGGTACATCATTTTCAGACATGCCCAAATCATTGTTGGTTACATCCCAATGATGTTCCTGTCTGACATATCCATTTTTTCCATATCCCCACTATTAATCAGCTAAATGCTTCAAAACATCAATAGAGATTCGTGGGGCTTTCCTGAAATTTTTTGGTACCCCAAGCTCGCTGGATGGTTTCTCATGGAAACATCCGATCTATAAATTGAGGATTTGGCGGTACCCTCTGGTAATTTAACATAGCTATTGAAAATGGTGATTTATAGTGGATTTACCCATTGAAAACGGTGATTTTCCATAGTTTTTTGTATGTTTACCAGAGGGTATACCCATGACTTCGGAAACCTCCAAGCTGCGCCAAGCTATGGCAAACTATCCCTCCTGCAGGGTCTGCATGGTCGCAGCGAAGCCAGAGATCAGCGATGCGCAGATGAGAAGACCATGGGCCACTTGGCATAGTGCCACAGGATAGCTATTTTATGAGGAAAAAAAACTGTTTTTTCATGTGATTTCATTGGGATGCAGATAGCTAAGTTGGTTTATAACTTTATTAACTAGGGTTTACGGTTTATGATGGTTTATGGTAGATATATCATGATATATCGAACTAGTTGATGGAGTTCATAAACAAACAAGCATAACTGGGGGCCCACCTTGTGCCTTTATGGATTTAATCGTGGGTATTTACATAGATAGTGGGTTTCAGCATAGAAACATAGAGGTTCAACCATGGGTTTGATGGATGTATTAACATATAACTTGGAATGGAACCAACAGTATGGGCCTCTTTTTGGGGTATGTGACGGTATGTGGGTGTGTCTGAAAACAACGTACCGGATATATTAAATATATATATATAATATATATATATACTAAAATATATAATGGCAAACTGAATGGGGGACTTGATGGTGAATTAGTGAATTCAGAGGTACCCAACTTTTCAGTCGGGACGATACAAAAGTTTGTACCCACCGCTTCACTCTTCAACCTACGCTTGGGTGTGTCTGAAAATGATGTATACCATTTCAAATGGCAGTTCAAATAGGGAAAACTATGTCAAACCGCAGGGTATTGGTCTTTTTCCCCTAAATTTCAGACAAATTCCCACATCCCATCAATGCCAGAAGATGTGTCAGAGATTTTTTCCCCACGCCTCCGTCAGTGGGAATTCAGGACCATTTTCAATGGAGCTACCATATGAGTTACCCACAAAATGAGCTAAAGACTAAAGTATACCTTCAAATTTGTGTTAAATGTTGTGCTAAATTTGTGCTAAAACCTTCACGACCTTACTAGGAGTGGACTTGGGATGTGAAAAATTGTGTCAAAACCTTCACAACCGATAGGGGACCACCCACTTACCGATACCCTATTTTTACCCATAGCATGGAAGTACAAACCTTCACAACCGATAGGTCCGATAGGGGACCACCCACTTTGGCCATGTCCATTGCGAGTAGTAAGTAATTTTGTCCGCCACTCATAAAAAGGCCATATTTGGTGGGGATATTCCCTTACTTACCCTCCGGTAAACATACAAAAAACCATGGACAATCACCATTTTTTATGAATAAATCCACAAAAAAAAAATGGCAATTTTCAATGGCTTTTTGTATGTTTACCCTTAGGCCTTTCTTATCTCCAATAAGTTGGTTCCTGAAATGACACAGGAAAACTCCATGGAGTCGTTGTCCTACAACCCATTAGCGGCGCGACTCCGTAGCCGAGTGATTTGGTGAAAAAAGTTCCGATGGATCTGATGGGGGGAAATTTCAAAAGTTGGAGAGATACCCGGCCTGGTAAACATATAAAAAGCTATAGAAAATGGTCATTTATAGTGGATTTATCCATAAAAAATTGTGATTTTCCATGGTTTTTTGTATGTTTACCAGAGGGTATTTTGCCGGGACGGTCACTCCAGTGGGATGTACCCAGATCCCATAAGGAATCCCACTCTGGGATGGATTACCAGCATGGACCAGAATGGGATTCCATAATGTACCAGTTTCCATATTTATACTTTTATACCTACTTGGTGGCGAACTACCCACGCATCGTAAGTGGGTTATAACTCTTAGTTCACCCCAGTGATTGATGTGGATTAACCCTACAAAAATCCCATGTAAATCACTGGGGTGAACTAACCCACAACCACGATTCGTGGGTAGTTCGCCACCAAGTACTTCTTTACCGAAAGATTTTGACCATAAACCATAAACCATATTCGATATAGTTCCATCGAACACCTGAACATTAGGGCTTTTTGTAGTGCAGCGGCCCTTGCGGACGCTTTCTTCAATGGGTCATTGGGTGGGAATCGATTTGATCATCAGCTCCTTGGCTAGAGAATCCCCGAAACAATGAAGGCTTTCATGGGAAAATCATTACCCTCTGGTAATTTAACGTAGCTATTGAAAATGGCCATTAATAGTGGATTTTCCCATTAAAAATGGTGATTTTCCATAGCTATGTTAGTTTACCAGAGGGTACTATAAATGGTATATTTTCCAATTGCCATGTTTCGGAGGGCATTGCCAAGGGCACGTCTTAAGTTCAAGGTTTCAAACGATGCTACGTGTTGTTTTTTTCGATCCGAATTGGGTACCCCTTAAAATCAATTGATCCACTGCCAAAGATCGGTAAACTACATCTCTTAATTTCTGATACCTGATACATCCTGATACCTATATATACCTATAGGGGTTTCAATAGTCATGGGAGTACCCCAACATAGATGCTTTATTTCATGGAAAATCCTATCTATGGCATCTATGGCTTCTTGAGAAACCTTCCATATCAGCTTCTTGGACGGCCCCCCTGGACGGTGGTGGTGTTGTCCTATAGGTGATGTATCAATGTTGCAATAAATCCCAGCAATGCCAGGTTTTTTTTCAGCTCAGACTACATACAGCACTTGGTGGCTCATCCCACTTAGTAAGTGGGTTATAATCCCAGTTATAAATGGGATAAGTAGGGTTAATCCACTTATAACTGGGGTTATAACCCACTTACTAAGTGGGATGAGCCACCAAGTAGAGGTTTATCCAGTTTACTGCAATCTGAAACTTCATTGATCACTTTAGCTTGGCTTTAGTATTGAGATTCATCAGCCATTTGATGATATCCCCAGTCTTGTTAGAACATCATGAGATTTTTTCAGGGGTTATCGATGAGTTCATGTGTTGATGGATCACACATGAGAGGGTATACCAATAATCATTGAATGGAGATTTGACTCAATAGAATTGTATAAAATTGGTATCAAACCACCCACAAAAAACATTACATGATCATGGTCTACATGGTTGAATAGAGATTCAACCTCCAATAACGGGGATAGTGAGGCTTCCTGGACATCAAATTTCGTAATCCCATCAACCTCAAGGTGAGTCCTGGGAGAAAACCACTGATTTGATAAATGGTGATAACCTTTTAACCAAAACCATTCCAAAAAAAACATGGGTAGGCAACTTGGAATTTAACTAGCATAGCCCCAGGAGACCAAAGCCGTAATATCCAACTGTTGTTTCGAAGATATCCCACAACATATCACATCTCTGTCCTCCTGGTTTTCCTAACTGCCTGAAAATAACCCATGTTTAGTAGAAACTAGTCTTCCAACTCCTATCTGCCACAGGATGGGCCCCCCAGTCGATAGCGTTCAGTTGCCTAAAAAAAGTGGCGAAAAAACTATGTTTTACGTAGATAGAACGAACTAGTTAATGTGGGTTTTGTTATGGTTTATAGACCAACAAACATCACTGGGTCGAACTGTGAATCTGGTTGGTGGTTTCAAACATTTTGTTTGTCCATAATAATTTAATATATGGGATAATCCTTCCCATTGACGAGCTCATATTTTTCAAGATGGTTAAACAGGGGTTGGTAAATGTCCTGTTTTGGGGATTTTGAACATCACTTTCAAGTATTTGTTGGTGATTATATCCCCAATAGTTGGGTGATGTTCAATTAGGACATTTACCAACCCCTGTTAAAACATGTTAAAACCACCAACCAGTAATTTACTGCAGGGTAACTGTCCTGGATCGCTGCTTCCAACGCAGCCCTGGGCCGTTGACCGCGGCTGGGCTGTGAGCATTCCCGGCTTTCAGGCGACACCGGGGGATGATTTCCACAGGGATTTGATGGTGACTTTATGGAGTGGGATGATCAATGGGATTTACCTTGATTTGCTGAAGATTTCTTATTTTCCCACTGTGAAATCCACTACTTGGGAAATATATATCGGATATATCGAATATGTTCTGCGTTTTTGTCGTTCCTTAAGCAAATTCAGGTTGTTTATGGTTGTTGAACGGGGATCGAATGATTACAATGGGGTATGATATGATATGTTATGTTCAACAATCATCAAACATGTTTTTTGGGGATCATGGCCAGATTTCTCATTGTGAGGGCCATGGTCAAAACGACGCCCTTCTTTCGGGATGGAGACAAAGGACCAGCACCGATGCAGCCAAGCGTAGTCAGGATCAAAGATCCAAAGCCTGTCATCAAGAGGGGCGAGACGAAGTAGTTGAAGTCCTGACGGGAGAAATGTCTGACTCAAATCCCTGGAAACTTCCGAGGCGGAGGCTGTATCCACTGTATCTGGTCCAAGCGTCACAGCCGGAGTGACCTTTCTCCATTTGGTCTTGAAGCGTTTGGTTTTCGAAAATTGACAATACCCTCTGGTAAACATACAAAAAACTATGGAAAATCACTAATTTTAATGGGTAAATCCACTATAAATGGCCACTTTCAATAGCTACGTTAAATTACCAGAGGGTAATTATTGATAATTAAAATATGGTGAGATGGCTCGCCGGGAAATACTCCAACTATTGGATTATTGGATGTTTCAGTGGAAGAATCATCCAGAATAGATGGATCTTCGGCAAGCCATGTTTGATTACCGAAGGGCAAACTCACTGTGCAAAAAAATCCTATGACATGTATACTCTGTGTGCGCGTTATGAAATAATCCAAATCGAGAATGACACATCTTGTACAGGTGGATTATTATTTCTATTTAAGTACATGTCCTTTTTCTGATTGGTGATTTCAAACTTAAATCACTGAAGTATTTGCTGATGTTCCAATTTTACTTGCCTTCTTTATCTTGGTGGGTTTGTCTGAGAATAGGGTACCTCATTTTTTGTTTATCATCAGTTTCCCCATTAAGGTGTCAATTTGGGGGTATACTCACATATACTCCATTTCTGGACTAGCTCATATAAACAAATAGATCTGCAAATCTATTTATACGTTGTTTTGTGTTCCTCCATTTTAGAAAACAACCAGTAAACCAACATCATGGACGGTCCCTATAGGTGATTTTCTTTATTCTCCCCATGTTTTCTTCGCCACACCACCAAACTGAAATACCAATTTGTGTATGTTGACTCCCAGTCAAAATCATCATAATTTCATCCCAATTGCTAGAGACATCACCGTATGATAAATCAGTTTATGAAAACTACACCAGTAGGCAAATCCCCACAAGAAATCATAAGAAACCCCAAATCCACATGTTGATGCTAAAAGTATCTAAAAATCCATTTGTTTTGATGGTAGACAAACATGGTGTTTTATCGAAAAATCCCAGCAAATTGGTGGTATAAATCCAGCATTTTGATGCTAACTGGTTGGTGGTTTGGAACATGACTTTCATTTTTCCCATCATATTGGGAATTTATATGAATTTATAATAATCCCAACTGACGAGTTGTCAACTCATATTTTTCCGGTTGGGCTAGGGCTACAAAACCATGGTAGGTATACCACCAGGCCATGCAGCATCAATTGGCCAGCGAAAAATCCACCAACCAAGTCGTCCAGCGGCTTCAGGCGGCCATGCAGCTCTTCATCCGAGACCTCCGGGGTTCCACGGTGACCCTGGAGGTGGAACAACAGCAACAGGTACGTCAGCTGAAGGACGGGGAGAGCGGCAGAGGCGGTGGGGAAGGGGGATTTTCCCTAAGAATTGGAGATTTCATGAGGATTTCATGAGGATTTTATGTTTTTCTTTGATGTTTTTGGTGGTGATTTGTGGGATAGACAGGGCATTGAATGGTATTTTAGGGATTTTATTGGGATATGATGGCAATAGAATGGGCAGGATTTAACGGGATGTTCATCAAGCTACTCGGATTCTTTGTTTTGGGTGGAAGAATGGATTAATGCGATAGATACATATATGACATGGGCTTCAACAATGATAGGAAATCATGAGTTGATGAACACATCGCGGATGATGTTAAACAAAATGTGTTGTTTCGCATGTTTTTGACGCCCACGATACCAGAAACACATTTTGGATTTGAGCATTGAGCATATCCAACAAGTAGGGAATTTCGATGCAAAGTTGACGAGCATTGAACTCGTTTATCACTGATTTGTGCAGCTTACCCTCTGGTAAACTAACATAACTATGGAAAATCACCATTTTTAATGGGAAAATCCACTATAAATGGCCATTTTCACTAGCTATGTTAGTTTACCAGAGGGTAAAAGCTATGATAAGAGCATTGATTTGTGCCACGGAAAGTCATCGACTTTCCGGTCGGTACTTAGCAAGGCTCAATGGAATGATTATTCAACACATTGTGGAAGAATGGAATATACCCTCTGGTAATTTAACATAGCTATTGAAAATGGCCAGTTATAGTGGATTTTCCCATTGAAAATGGTGATTTTCCATTGCTATGTTAGTTTACCAGAGGGTATAGAATCTGGTTATGACTAACAGTTTGCCATGGTTATTACGATGGCCCTAATCGAAATAGATGGTTCACCGAACTGAAACATGGTGATTTTCATTTATTTTCTGGTTCGCTATGTGAGTCACAACCAGATGGTATATTCCATCTGGAATGCGACGTGTGCCGTTATTTTTTCACGGGTGTCCAGTCAGTTAAGTTTTTGTTGACTTCAGGGACAAATCTGGACGGACATGATGGACATGACCTGAAAATTTGGATTTGAGTATTGTACATCATCCAGATATGGAAAACATGGATATGTGTGTTCATGAAATTAAAACTGAATTGTAAATAATCATGATTGAACATATTCTCAATGATTGTAAATCATCCTAGTCATGAAATTTTGAGATTTGTCATTCATGGAGCATTTGGATGAGTTCCAGCCTCACATCTCTGTTGCAGAGGAGCAATTGGTGGCACTTTCCGATGTTCCAAGCAGCGAGCCAGGGTCCGAGACAGCATCCGGCTGGGCTGTGCTCAATTTTGTATCCAGTTTTTGGAGATTTAACCGGAAATTAATAATAATAATAATAATAATATAATGATAATGATGATGATAGTGATTAATACTGATTATCATCTATTATCAATTATAGACTATTATAGATATACTTAGATATACTATTATCATCTATCATCTAATTATAGTTTTCACATGGCAGTACTAATGATAGATGATAATAATGATAATAATGATAATACTGCGAGCTGCTCTTATCATATCTTATCATCTATCATCCAACATTTAGTAATTAATACTGTTTCATCTACTCAACTGTTGTAGCTTTTTTGGGTGGTTTCAACTTATCCAACTGCAGAATTCACATGATCCACAGGGATCACAGATGTACTCGGGAAATGCATGGTCGGTTTACATTGAACAACATGACCCATACACAAATATGTAAGATGTAACAGCACAATATGTAAGATTATATATTATATATATATATATTATGTATAAATAGCATATACCCTGGTTGATATGTAAAAGCACACCCTGGTCCTGTTCTTTTTTTAATGCCTACAAGGCTCGAGCCTTGCATCGGATCTCTCCCAAAAAGGGCGTGGCCTTTGGTTGTCGGAAAATACCTGGGATGGCTAGTTTAGTACAACTTAGTCGCAATTTCGATGGGGATATCAAAGGTGGCCAACTTTCTTTGTTTGAAGGTTGCATCAGGTTGCATCAGGTTGCATCATGGTAGTCAAATATAGCTCTGGAAAATGGCCCATCTAGTTCAATGCTTTAATGATGTCCCCTAGAGAGCTGAAACAAATTACCAGAGCGTTCAATAATTCTAAGTATTCTTGCAGAGAGTATCTAAGGTTATCCGGGAGTATCTAATAATTACCAGTTACCAGATAGTAGTGTTCAATAATATGTCCTACAGTTTTTTGCCCGTAACAGTTACAAATCAAATGGGATTATACCTCCTGCAACTAGTTGGTTACCCTCTGGTAAACATACAAAAAACTATGGAAAATCACCATTTTTAATGGGAAAACCAACTATTTGAATGGCCATTTTCAATAGCTTTTTGTATGTTTACCAGAGGGTATATCATTAAATTTCATTAAATCCCATTAAACCCATTAAACTTTCATTAAACCATTCTAACGTAATTGTGTTAGCCACTTGCTGCGCTGATAAGGCTCATAACTTGTCATAACTGTAAGTAGGGCCATGATCGGACTGCCTGAAGGTAGCAAAAGTGCGTGCAGCTTCAAATAGAAATCATCGCGTTTTTTTCGAAACATCATCATATTCATTGAATATACATATTATTACACAACGTATATATACATATATTTATACACGTGTATATCTATATACATATTATGAGTATCTGACAATTTTTTCAGTTTTTGAAAGTAGTAGAGAGCTGCCTTGAACTTAGTACAGTTCAATAAAGAGGTAGCCTTTTTTTGGTCATGCACGCCACCTCCTCCACAAGGTGGTGCTTGGTTTATAGGCACCATTAAAATCCTATACTTAAGATGAAAGTAAATATAGTAGCTATCACATAATTAACCAACTATACGTACATATATAAATATGTGAAATCTGAAATCAATAGATATCGATTTAACATGAAGTATATAGATATATCATGTTATATTATATATACATACATATATATATATATATATGCGATAAAGATCTATATAGCCAAGTTTTTGGAGCAAAGATCACGAAGCTTCACTGCGATGAATCTCCAATGTATTCCAGTGGAATACATTTTTCAATGAGTCGCAATCATCTTTTCAATGGAATCACGAATCCAATGTCTTCCAATGTCCATCCATTTCATCAATTGTGATCCATGTGATCCATGCAACAAGAAGGGGTCTCCCCAGTTTTGTTTCTTCATTTAAGCAACTGCTAAAACACTATAGCTATATCCACCACAATCCAATCAATCCAACAAAGCCATATATCATTAGTATCACTCGCTGGCTAAATACCTAAGTTTGGGTTGCACCAGTACTGTGGATGGAAGAAATCCTGCACCAGTTCGTACATGCTTCATAGTTACCAACTGGTGCAGGATTTTGTCCATCCACAGTATGTACCCATTTTGTCAAACTCTTAATTACTTACAGTATAGTTATTGGATGGAATTATCAACCAACTTACCAATTGTAAGGTAAAGAAACACAGTAACTGATTGCTATAGTCACCTTAGTTACCTATCATAATAGTTACCTATGTAGCCAATTCTAGATAGCTCATGGTTACTTACCTATCATTTTGAAGACCTCCCTTCGCCTTGGTCGCCTTTAGGCAATGCCTCCTCTTTGGTGGTCGTTCCTTAACGGATCTTGAGACCCTCGCTGAATGCCGGGGACCTGGGGACCATACATCCGGGAGGATTATCGAGTTTTACCTCGTTTTTTCGCCGTGTCTTTTTCTGTCGTTGTCCTGGAAACAAAAAAGCGACCTGCTGCCCTTTGCCTACGAATCTCGAGGCGGAGTGGAGGAGGGATCCACTCTCTTCTTGAACTTGGAACTTTGCCACTTGGCGTTTCAGATTTGCTGCTTGGAAGGTTCCATGAAGGCTGACTAAGAATCCCCATATTTCATGGATATTTCATGGGAAAATACAATGGGTTTTTGAAAATAAGGGATCCTCACAAACAACAATTTTAATATAGACCTTTTTTATGATAATCCGTTGGAATTGGGAAATTTGGGGTGCATTATATGTTCAGACATTTTCCGTGATCGGAAAGTTTTCCTCCCGAGAGAAGTTGTGATCCCCTTAAAAGATCTCCTAAGATGGGGATCTAAGATCATTAAACCACTGAAACAAGGTGTACATGACCTCTTTTTCGAACTTCTGTCAACTGTCATATCAGTCATATCCCCAAAACACATTTGGAGGATTCAAACAGCTTAAACATGTCCCTTTCCGGATGGATGGTTACCATCCACAACTCGCAGGCCTAAAAATTGTTGGCCAACATTCATTCATATGGGTTTGTTTGAAAATTTTGAAAATGGGGAGACCCCCCAAATACATCAAAATACCAAGTTTAAACGGGACAGTAATGATAAGCAATGGGTAATTTGGGGGTATTTTTTGTCGGTAATTTTATATACAGTCAAAGCCATATTGAATATTGACATATCATTGTTTTATCACAATCCATGGATTATCAGATTACTGGAAAAAATGTTATGTTAATTACAAGGTGGTGCCCCCTAGATAGCTAAGTTGGTTTATGACTCCAATAACCATGGTTTATAGGTGATATATCTACAGTTTTTAAGTTAATGGGATTACAAATCAACTTATAATTTGGGGGGCACCACCTTGTACATAATGTCATAAGGTAAAATGTTACATATAAATCCACGGATTATCTACCCTTTTTTCTTACATCACATTTCTGGCAAGGCTGTTCCAGTAGAACCTGAAATACGGGGTATCCCCAATCATCCATTTTACCCTCTGGTAAACTAACATAACTATGGAAAATCACCATTTTTCATGGGAAAATCCATTATAAATGGCCATTTTCAATAGCTATTTTGACATAACCAGAGGGTAATTGTATGTTCCACGAAAGAAACCATCCAGTGATTTTTTGGTGCCCCCACAATGGACCCCAGTGCCGAGGTTGACACCCAGTAGAATGGCACCCTCTGGTTATGTCAACAGTTTGCTATTGAAAATTGCCCATTTAGTTCGTTCATTTGCCTACCCATAGGATCCATGTATGGTATATATTCTAACATTTGGTGTATATTGATGGTAAATGTTGCCATATATAGCATACATGGATCCTATGGGCTATTAAAAGTAGTGACTTTCACTAGTTATGTTAGTTTACTCTAGAGGGTAAGTAAGGGAAAAATCATGAAAAATCTGTCAATTTTTCCTGGATGTTGAGAGGCGGTGGTGGCAAGAAGTGTGGGAACCCAGATGCGAACTCCGCCGAAAAACATGTGGATATGGAGGGTTTCCATAAATGGAGGTACCCTCTGGTAAACATACAAAAAACTATGGAAAATCACCATTTTTAATGGGTAAACTCACTATAAATGGCAATTTTCAATAGCTATGTTAAATTACCAGAGGCTACCCCCGAATGGTTGGTTTATAAGGGAACATCCAATTAAAACCCTCTGGTTATGACTAACAGTTTGCCATGGAAAATCACCATTTGAACAAAAAGTAAATCATCTATAAATGGGCCATCTTCCATGGCTATGTTAAATAACCAGATGGTAAGGGAACATCCTATTAAAACGGATGATTTGGGGGTGTGGATATTGTCTGAGGGAAATGGAGAAGATACCCTCTGGTAAACGTGTACAGTTTGCGACATAGAACATGGCCATAGAAATACATGGTGGATCTTTCCATACTTATGTTAGCTTACCAGATGGTAGGGTAGGGTGGGGATTTCAGTCGATGCTTAAATTCAATTTGTTCAAAGGTAAAATGGTTGGACATCGCAAAATGGATCTATGCATTTGATATCCATTTATCCTTTAGATTTTTTTCCGCCATAGTCTCCATGTTTAATAGGTAAACCATCTATAAATGGGCCATGTTCCATAGCAAACTGTTAGTTTACCAGAGGGTAATTCATCCTATACCCATTTTCAATTTAGATATTTTGGATCGTTGTTCTCGTTGGCGGCCCCAATCTGATGTTTGGTGCTCACAGCGCCTTTCAGGCGAAAGAAGAAGACCTACACCAAGCCTAAGAAGATCAAGCATAAGAGGAAGAAGGCACAGAACGGAAACTGCGGGTGTGGAGGATGTTTTAATATGGTTTAATATGGTTTAACATAGATAATAATGGGATAAACTGACAATACAACTGGGGAAACTGAAAACCCTGTAGTAATGTTCGCAAATCAGCCATTGTTGATGGTAATGTTAGTAATAGTCATGTCATAAATCATGTTCGTAGTGTCATGAAGCTGTAATGTTAGCAATGTCAGAAAGCAGCCGTATGAATTGATGGTTTACCAACATTCATCGTTTTTTTTGTTTTTTTTTTTTTTTCGTGGGATCAACATGTCACCGAGATGACCCAAGCAACGCTAAACCGTTTGAAGAGATGCCTGGGTTTCGCATCTCTTGGTGGTTTCATTGTTTTGTTTTTTTTTTTCAAGACGTTTTTTACACCGTGAAACCACCAAGATTGGAATTGACATTTAACTATCAGATTGCACTTGCATTTTTTTTACCGCTTTTGATTCGAGCAGTCTGAGAGAGAAATGTGCCTGTTATGAAGATGGACCACCACTAATAAGCCTGGCCTAATATATGCAACTTGACCATGGCGGCATACCCTCTGGTAAACTTTCACATAACTATGGAAAGATCCACCATGCTATTAATGGGAAAATCCACGAACTAAATGGTCATTTTCAATAGCAAACTGTTAGTTTACCAGAGGGTAATATAGAATTTCTACGGGCTACACGGCTACACGAACGGTTCCCCTTCTTGTTGATTACTTCAGGATGTGTGTTGGCTGTGTCACTCGGTTTTGCCGGATTGTGCCAGCAACTTCCAACCAAGACCCGTGACTTGGGGGTTGGACTACGATGCTCTAAATGCAATGACAATGACTACAAGAAGGAATCCCCGATTTTTTCCTACATGGTTTTGGAAACCTATCCAACTGTATAACTATTTGTCATAAGTCCAATTGTTGGCTTAAAGATACACCAGCAGAAACCTATGGTTTGTGGGTTCCTAGATGTTCCTAGTATATGGGGGTTTCTTAAAATGGGGATCCCCAAGTCACCATGACTGTTTAAATACTCAGTCATGGTCTAATTTAGATAATTTGGTGGTACCACCATGAAGGAAACATTTCCGCTCTATCCCCGATGTTGGTGATACTCCCATGATATCCGCATAAAACTTTACCCACATGTGGGTTAGTCATATTTCATGGATAATATGGCTATGTTTAATTTGGGTTTGTGGCTTACCAAATGGATCCACAGATCCTATGGTTTATAAACTAAGTGGTTATATTTGGTGGTTATATTTCCACAGACCTATGTTATTTACTGGTGATATTTCCATGATTTTCCAGTTCGCTGTGGATTATGGTCAATTGATGGTTTACCTTGTTTCATTTCGTGTGGTGATTTTCCAGTTCGCAAACTGCAACAAATTACCAAAGGCTAGATCTTTTTGGATACTCAATGGCCCAGTCGAAATAGTTGATTTACCCATTAAACATGGTGATGTTCCATCGTTTTTTTGTATGTTTACCAGGTAAATCATCATTTTCTTAGTTTTTTCCCATCATTTTCCTAGGTTTTCCTAGTTTTTCGGGTGAATTCCCCCGGCTTTTCGGGCGTTACCTTTGTTCGCAGGTGAAGCTTGCGGTCTTGAAGTTCTACAAGGTGGACTCCAACGATAAGGCGAGGTGTAATTTTTTGCGACGATCGGCGACGTTTTTTCCCCAAAAAAAAACTGGGGAAAAAACACATTTTTTTGGGATAATTTTGGGATAATTAATAGGATAATCATGGGATAATATTTTGATAATCATCTATTTAATGGGATAAGATAACAATATCTGGTTGGATACCCTCTGGTAATTTAACGTAACGAACTGGAAAGATCCACCATGCTATTAATGGGTAAATCCACTATTTCGACTGGGCCATTTTCAATAGCAAACTGTTAGTTTACCAGAGGGTAGTAAAAAAAACTGGTTGGTGGTTTCAAACATTTGTTCAATGTTCCATTTCATATATGATAATATATGGGACAATCCTTTCCATTGACGAACTCATATTTTTCAAGATGGTTAATACCACCAACCAGATATGTACTCGTATATATCATTATATATATATATATTCTATATAATTTATATAATTATATATATATATATTATGATATGTGCCATGCTCAAGTTAGTTTGATTTTAGATCCACGGGGGATTGGTCGTCAATGTTCATTGGGGATTGATTTATCCACTATGTTTGGAATCCCACTATGGATGACCATTCAGCACCATCGACCATGGCTCATTTACGAACAACAAGTTCTCGAATGATGTATATGAAAAGTCATAGTTGTGCTTGATAATCCCTTCCCCCTAATGCCCTAATACTAAACCCTCCCCAAATAATAAACACCTCAGGTAGTTTCTATTTTTGGGTGGTATTTATTATTAAGGTGTGAAGCTTCCCCCTATTACTAAATTTAAAACCCTAATATAAAAACTATGTTTTTCTATTTCAAAATCGATTAGATGTCCTTTTAAAATCTAATTTACATATTGCCAAAAATTGGATTTCGAAGCTTCTCCCTAGTACTAAATTAAAAACTCCAATATAAACACATTTTTTTTCTATTTCAAAAACGATTAGATTTCCTTTTAACATCTAATTAAAACCAAAAATTGGATTTTGATATATTTCGATGCTTCTCCCTAATACTAAATTTTAAACCCTAATATAGAAAACTATGTTTTTCTATCTCAAAATCGATTAGATATGCTTTTAATATCTAATTAGAATATTACCAAAAATTGGATTTTGAAGCTTTCCCCTAGTATTCAATTAAAAACCTTAGTATCAAATACTTTTGTTTCGGCATTAACAGACGGACCCTAATAAAAAACCACCCTGGGGTTGACTAGTTTTATTTTTAGGGGGTGAAACCCTGAAATGGTAGCTTCATTTTTAAATTGTTTTCTAAAGGGGATCAATTAAGAATCAAATTGGCCAACCTCAAATTTTCCAAAATTGGAGATGGACCCTAGTTTTTATTATTTGGGGGGGGTAAGTAAGTAATAGGGGGAAGGGATTAATCTGGCCCAAAATACCAATGAATGTAATGGTGGAACATCATCGAAGTGACTTTTCATATCTTCCATGTCCAGGGCATACACTTCTGTGCCGCTCACAAGGTGGAGTTGCAGGTTCTTTCTAAGATTTCTAAGGGACTATGGTCCCGACATAAGGCCACCAACCCCGAGCCCGTGAATCTTCGAATGGACTGCTGAGCTCCATCGAACCACATGTCCCCGCGAAAACTTCGTTTTAGTTTGAGGGGATCAGGAAACCACCAGAAAATATATAGTTACTACAAGGTGGTTCCCCGTAGATAGCGTTCAGTTGGTTTATAACTCCAATAACTATGGTTTTTGTGGGTGATATATCTACAGTTTTCATGGGATTATAAACCAACAAACATAACTTGGGGGGCACCACCTTGTATAGGTCTTCAAATCTCAATTTTACTATCATATTTATAGATAATACTATCTTCATATTTATGATGTTATCATATGTTATCTATACTATAGTTACTATAACTAATAGTTACTATACTATTTGATATAGGTTTTATCATATGTTATCATTATTTTATATACTATCATATTGTTACTATAATTACTATAGGTTTTTCCCATTTTCACTGCGAAAAAAAAACACCCTTTCCGAACGCCCCTTGTTAGCGCGCACCCCTGGAACCCCATGGGGTTCCCGCACCGAACGAACGGCAGTGCAGGTGACCCGATTGAGACGTGAATGCCCTCATGAAACTTGCGGCCCTGGGGTGACTCGGCAAAAAATGGTTGTTCAGTTGCAGGATGGAGCCCCCCAGTTATAAGTTGGTTCATATACCATTATAACAACCATTAACTAGTTATATCTACCATAAACCATAGTTTAACCACTGATAAGGCAACTTAGCTATCTTGGGGGCCCCATCCTGTATTGGTGTCAGAACATTAACCATTAGTGACCATTTAGTGACCTAATGAACCATTAGTCATATTATTGAACATTAATCATATGTCCCAACCTAATGAACCATATTAAACTATATTAAACCATACAGGATGGGGCCCCCAGTCGATAGCGGGATAGCTAAGTTGCCGAACATAAGTGGTTGAATTCTATGGTATATGGTAGATATAAGGAACTAGTTCATGGGGGTTTTGTTATGGTATATAAACCAAGTTATAACTGGGGGGGCCCATCCTGTATTGGTGTTAGAACATTAACCATTAGTGACAATTTAGTGACCTAATGAACCATTAGTCATATTATTGAACATTAATCATGTGTCCCAACCTAATGAACCATATTAAACTATATTAAACCATACATGGTTTGAGATGTTTGGGTTAGTGGAAGGCGAATGTGACGATTGCTGTTTTTCTGAACAGAACGTCAAGAATTTGTGGAATCTATAGGGATAAGGGACAAGGATCCTGGTCTAGTATTGCGCATACGAGGTGAGGCCCATTTGATAGCTAAGTTTATACACATAAGTTGCTTACCTGAGGTTTTTGGGGGATATAACTATACTTTAAATGGTGTTAATAAACAGACTTAGAATTGCGCGGCTCAGAGTGTAGTAAGTAGCCACAGTAATAGTCACAAATCTATTTGGGATAGCGAATTTTCAGTCAACCCTGAGTGATACTTGTCGACCCCCAGTATGTACATTCTACACATTAGCCATGTATGTGGTTCTTTCTGGATTTTGAAATCAATTTTGGAACACTCTTTGGCAATCTAAAATGATTGTCAACTCCATCTTTGGCAGATGATGAATTTTCCACGTATTTTTTTGGGGTCCAGAATTTCTGTCCAGCCTGGACAGCTGGAGAGTATCATGACTCACATTCCCTGTGAGATGGTTTAACTTCAATGCCATTAATTAATAGTAAATTATCCATACGTAGTTATAGGATAAATTGTCATAATATATATATATGTTGCATATATAGATATATAGAGTAAATTATTCTATAATCAATCCCTCTATCATTCCATTGAATCCTGGTTGGTTAAGAACATGATTCCTCTATTAGATTATTATGATCCCTTAATATATTGTTTGGAGTTGTATAATCCCCCAACTAATCTCAATGGGAATTTCAGGATCCTAAAATGGAGGTACTGTACCATATAAGAGCATATTTTCTGGGGATATTCACTTACATAGGCCTTATATAGGCCATATATATGGTAGGTACCTCCATTTTAGGATCCTGGAATTCCCATTGATAATCATCAACCACCAAAGGTTTAGCAGAAAAAGAACTCGGATGACCCGGATCAAAAGCTCCCAACTCCCATTTCTCGGAGGTCTTTATGGCCATGCACTTCAATCGCTACTACTGCCTGGTGAACCCGGAATTTTGGGGATGTTTTTAGCATCCCAAATCGGGAACGTTGGAGGTTGGTGGAGCCCTGGAATTTACCCGGCCTGGTAAACATACAAGAAAACGATGGAAAATCCCCACTTTTCATAGATAATTAAATCAACTATTTCTATGGCCATTATTCAGTAGCTATTTTGACATAATCAGAGGCTATGGCGTTTTTGGAGATGACAACGTCACATGTTTTGCTGCTTGGTCATTCTTTCAGTGGGTCACCCCTCCACTGACTATCCTAAACATCGTCCCATAGTCTGTAGACTTTGTGATGATAACATGGCAGAACTGGGTCAACCAGTACTGAAAAATATGTTGCTATCAATGGTAAAATGTACTAACCAGCTGAAAGTTAGATTGTTTGACAGGCATCTAAGACTCACCATGGTCTACCGCATAGAATGCGAAACTTACGCTGAATTGATCCAGGCAATCGGTAGATGAAATGAAGAAATGACTGGAGAGTACATCCATATTCATCTCAGTATCCATGAAAATCATGAATGGATAGAAACATATATAGTATATAGGAACCATCAAAAGCCTATATAAATCCTTATGTAAATGGCATATTTCATATATTTCATGGTTCCTATCCATGAATCATATCCCAAGATATATCCCGCCTGTGACGTGTCACTGAGGCGGCCGATGCCACCTGACCTACCTCATCAAGAAGGACCCCTTCGTGACCTCACTGGATCGGGAATCCCAAGGCCGAACTTTGAGGTAAGTGAAATATACCCTACTTGGTTGCTCATCCCACTCAGTAAGTGGGTTATAACCCCAGTGATAAGTGAATTAATCCTACTTATATCCCATTTATAACTGGGGTTATAACCCACTTACTAAGTGGGATGAGCCACCAAGTATTGAAATCCCCAATTTATGGTGGTTTAACCTAGGAAAATGATGGGAAAAAACGAAGAAAATGATAGATACCCTCTGGTAAACTAACATAACTATTGAAAATCACCATTTTTTTTAAAGGTAATTCAACTATAAATGGCAATTTTCAATAGCCTCTGGTAAGTGTACCCTCTGGTAATTTAACATAGCCATGGAACATGGCCATAGAAATAGTTGATTTATTTATTGTAAATGGTGATGTTCCATAGTTATGTTAGTTACCAGAGGGTAGTGAAATTGATGTAATTTGCCCATAATTAACCCATAATATGGTAAATTCAATCAATTTGATTCAATTCACAAATATAGTGATGCCTGATAGTGCTCAATTAAGCCATTAACTTGTGAATTGAACTAGTTAGGAACTGCAGTTGATGATAGTTCAGCCATTCATCAATGCGATAACGATTCGTCAGGCTCCAAGCAATCCCTTCCCCGTTGGACCTCCCCAAGAAACTATGGTGGATGTAATGTAGATGGATGAAATTCCATATCGATTCAATATCAATCCATCCATCTACATTACATCCATCTATTATGGAATTTACCAATTACCAATTACCAATAGGATGAATCTGACCATGGAATGGTGGCTGTGTAACCAATAGGGGAATCGGATAAGCCAGGGGATTTCGATGGAATTCAGAAGGCATGATCCATAAACATATCATTGCACTAAAGTTTCACTAAAGCACGCCTCTAGGAGACTGGAAGCATGATCTTCTTGACATGGAGTTCCAATGGGTTTCATTTTGGAGATTCGTGCTGCAGGTTTTGAGATATGGGTTGTCTGACAATGGTGCATTTCAACTCATGACATGGTCATGTTGATAACGCAAAAAAAAACATGATCATCCAGCCGATTTTGGCATACTGCATACTCAACGTAGTGTCATACAAACACACATATAATATAAATTAATATGACATAATTAAATTCCTTCTGGGTAATTCGCAGAGAGCAATGAGAGTGTTTGATCGCCACTTGGCACGTTTTTTTTGGTGGTTTTCCCAAAGCGCGTTCGACCGGGGTCCATTCTGGCGCACGATCAAAGAGAAGTATCGTTGGTCATATCTTGTTTCTAAAGTCCATGGAGAACCATTCTCCTTGGGTCACATCCCATGTTATTGTCTGTGACATTATCCCTTTTCAATGCATATATGTTATATCGGGTTACATCTTGGATGGTGGTTTGATGTATTGTACACATCGGTTCAATCCGATTCTTACTGGTTATGTATCCTATCATAAGGATTGCATCCCCAAAATTCTTTGTAGGGCATGATTGATGATTATTTCATAAACGTATACTCATCGTAACCCAACAAAGATTAGATGGAACTAGGAACACGAGTCATTTCTCATGCTAGAAACAACTCGATGTTTGTGGCCTAAATCTCCATGTTTGGTTGGATTTCTTCGTCTTCAATTTTTCTTAGTGAAATTTCATGAAATGCTTACTGATGCTAAACGTAGGGAATGGATTGGAATGGGGAATGGGATGATTATTGATAGTTAGCCAGTGGGCCAGTGGATCATTCTCGAAAATTCCCTGCGTTTAGCACCAGTAAGAATGTCTATTGCCAATGTATAAATATACTGAACTCATATGAAATCCTATGAATCCGTGAAACTCCCCGACCCGGCCCACCAGGACGGCGCCTAGAGCAGCCGCGAGCTGACGACAAACGACGAGCTGAGTGGCGCGGGTTGGAAAAGTTCGGCGCCGAGCGGCGTGGTTCGGGACGGTTCCTGGCACGACATCGGCATGTTTACCCGCAAGATTGGTGATGGTTCGGATTTCATGGGACTTAGATAACTATATATAGATTGTTATATATTTGTTATATATATATTATATAACTCCAATAATTGATTGATCACGTATATTTTGAACATTTTTGAACTAGGCTTTGTATCGTACACATATAATATATAGATCGAACTTGTTAATGAGGGGGTTTCTGGAGGTTGTAAACTAATAAACATCACAGGGGGTACCCACTTGGTACAATGTTGCTCCAGTCATATCTTTTGGGGGATGCTGTTTTGGAATTTGCATTGATCTGGATGAATTATGTTGTGACCTCTTGTCGTTTTTTGTCACTGGAATGATGTGCATTGGATTCGGGGAACCATCCCCAAAATGGCAGTAGGAAACAGCTATTTTCAGATTAGTGAATTGGCTAATTATTCAGCTATAAACTATATAACATAGCCATGGAAAACTGCACATGTATAGTGGATTTACCCATTGAAAATGGTGATTTTCCATAGTTATGTTAGTTTACCAGAGGGTAATTATTCAGCCAGATTGATATACCCGTTGAGCATTATATCATATTTTATCCCCATTGAGCGGTTGGTGATGTTTGATTGTCAAGGTCGACATTTGTTGGTAGTCCCTTCGTAGAAACTAGTATCCCAAAAGTACTGCGAGACATACCACTATATCCCAAATAAATTCTGGATGTCATATCCCATTCCTCATCATCAATCCACATCTGGTTGGTGGTTTCAAACATTTTTTAATTTCCATAATATATGGGAAAATCCTTCCCATAATATTTTTCAGAGGGGCTGAAACCACCAACCAGTTATATCCTACCATGCATGATATCTAAGGATATCCCCGGATTCGCAATGCCGCCGCCATTTCCGGAACCGCTCTAAACAGCCGTTCCGGCGGCGGCGAGCCAACTTGTTGGCCACGGTGCCCGTTGTGAAAGGCCGGCAGACGTTGGATTTCCGATGGCTGCAATCTGTGATACCCAAAGAATGGTGGTTACCCTCTGGCAATCAAGCATGGCAATGAAAATCCCGTGACAATGGAGGGTAAAAATCGAAAATCATCGAACTGAATGATGGATGTTCAATTGCCACGTTTGATTACCGGAGGGTATTGCAGAAGTACATGAAGGGACACAATTTGATATAATTTGCAGGAAAACTACACAATACATTTTGAATAATTTTGATATATTGAACTCGTAAAACCCACTATGATTTCCTTGTCGATTGTCTGACCAAATTCAAACAAGTCGTCATCCAAACTGGGAAGAAAATCCACGGCATACCGTTTTACCACCATCCAGCCACATCTGAATGGCTGAGAGTTCTTGATGTTCAGGAGATTTAAGGTTTTACATGGAGGTACATGAAGATTCTGTGGGATGACTTTGGTTTGTTCCTGGTGACTACTTGGCTTGCTTTTTGGTCGAACGATATGCTAAAGTGCACCCATTTAGTTTCCAACCAGAGGACGGTGCGGACCTTTCATCGCTAAAATAACGCCCGAGGGTCGACGCAACTTTCAAGAGCGGTTCGAGAAGCGACAGGAAGAACGGGGCAGTTTGAAGGTGTACCCTCTGGTAATTTAACATAGCTATTGAAAATGGCCATAGAAATAGTGAGTTTTCCCATAAAAAATGGTGATTTTCCATAGTTTTTTGTATGTTTACCAGAGGGTAGCACAGAAGGGTCAAGAAGAACGGGAGAGGTTGGCAGGGCGGCACTTGTCCGAGAGCGCAGACTTCACGATTGAGGTTTGCCAGGATTTCACGTGTGCACGGGCGCGCCCAGTAACTCCTGTTTTCTGGGCATGAGACAAGATTCTGCATCCCTGCTCCCCATCTTTAGGTATCTTTAGTAGGTAAATCACTTGTTAAAGTGCTATGTTTGATGCTACAAATCTTTATGATAATGGTTAATTGGTGGCAACAAAACATCATTTTGATGCTAACAATCCCACATTCAATGGGAATAACAATTCCATCTTTGATGCCATGCCAAAAGTCCAGTTTTGATGCTAGAAATCCATGTATTTTTCCACTGTTTTTCTAGTAATAAATCCATCTTTCATGCCAAATTTCCATAAATTTCCAATTTTTGATGCTAGAAACTCCACCCGTTCTCCATGTTTGATGCCCAGCGTTTTCCACCTTTTGCCGGTGAAAACTCCCGGTGAAAACTCCCGGTTCAGCGTCGGATCAGCGTCAGGCCATGCAGCTCTTCATCCGAGACCTCCGGGGTTCCACGGTGACCCTGGAGGTGGAACAACAGCAACAGGTACGTCAGCTGAAGGACTGGGAGAGCGCAGGGCGGTGGAAGGGGAAGGGGGATTTTCATGGATTTTCCCTAAGAATTGTGGGAGATTTCATGAGGATTTTATGTTTTTCTTTGATGTTTTTGTTTGATTTCATGAGGAAGTGGGAAAAGTCCAACTTATGGGATGTATTAATGGGATGTTGGGATTGGGATTTATCATAATATAAGTACAGCAATTCACATGTTTTTTATAGTAATAGTTTATACATGTTATACTATACAAGGTTGTGCCCCCCAGTGATGTTTGTTGGTTTACAAATAGATAACCATAGTAAGATATAGTAAGTAGTTCGATATATCTACCATAAACCATAGAATTATTGGAGTTATTGGCACCAACTTAGCGATTCCAAACTGGGGCACCACCTTGTGGCATGGTTCATGGATGGTATTTTTCATGGTAACTTTTGGGGTGTTATGGATCCCAACTGGCAGGAAGTGGTATGTAATGGATTGTTCATGGAACGTTAATGAATAACATGAAGTGGTGTATATGAACGTGAATGACTGGTGTATAATGAATATAATGTGGTGTATACCATATAATGGTGTGTATATATATATACTGTATATATACATACATATATATATATATATGTACACACCTGGTTGGTGGTTTGGAACATGACTTTTATGTTCCCCAATAGTTGGGATGATGATCCAATCTGACTTCCATATTTTTCAGAGGGTTAGGTATACCACCAACCAGATGGTGTAAAATGATGTCATGGGGTTGTTTCTGTAATGTAATATGTTATGGTAATCCCACTTTTATGAATGGGATAATAGTAGTATATAATATATCAATGGGACGTTAATGGGAAATCAGGGAAATTCCTGGGAAGTGAGACAAGTCGCACTTGTTCTGGTATGTCATGGGATGTTCATAGGATGTTAAAGGTGTATAATGTAATGGGATGTACTGGGGTTGTTTTTGTTCGATCTACTGGAGAGGATGACTAAAATCATAGCTATGAACCATGGGCTGGTGATGTCATCCCATTTCAATGATGGCTATTAATGTTATGAGTCAAATAGGAACCACAGGTAGGCTCTAATGTTTTAGTGATGGCTATTAATATGATTGCGTTTTTTTATACTAGTTGGGTAATGATGGCCACAAAAATGATGGCCTTTTAATGATGGCTATGAACCATTAATCTTTCAGTGATGGCTATTAATGATGGCTATTACCCTCTGGTAAACTAACATAACTATGGAAAATCACCATAGAAATAGAGGATTTTCCCATGAAACCTGGTGATTTTCCATAGTTTTTTGTATGTTTACCAGGCCGGGTATACTAGTTGGGTCATGAACCACAGCTGCAGGCCTCACCAGTTGAGGCCTCATCCCTGGCCATTGCGCCGTCGCCAGGAGCAATTGGTGGCACTCTCCGAAGTTCCCAGCAGCGAGTGCCGGGACTCAGATGCGCCTAGGGAGCTGTGATAGCTAAGGTTGTACCCGGCCTGGTAAACATACAAAAAGCTATTGAAAATGGCCATTTGTAGTTGATTTTCCCATTAAAAATGGTGGATCTTTCCATAGTTGTATGTTTACCAGACAGTATCCTTCGAAAAAATATGGTCCGACCAATGGTGGTTTCGCTGGGGTTTCTGCCAATGGACCCCAAAAATCCCATGGGTTTCAGGATGTTTCAAGTTTCAAGAAAGGTCCAATGACGACTTGACCCACAATCGAGAATACCCTCTGGTAAACATACAAAAAACTATGGAAAATCACAATGTTTAATGGGTAAATCCACAATAAATTGCAATGTCAATAGCTATGTTAAATTACCAGAGGATATGTCTTTCAGGAACACTCAACATGAATATATAATCCCATCCCACTAGTATTAAACACCCCATATACAAACGGTTCAGATTATGTGTTGAACCCGTACTAAGTTATGGTTTCTGGGGGTGCTTGATAGAAAGGGGGATGGGACTAAAGAGGGGAGACAACTTCGGAGCCACCATCCGAGTTTCCACACCGGTCTTTGGCGTGGCCTTCAAGTTTCACCCCTCCCGGGGGAAAGTGATGAGTTTCTGCTTATGCCATTATTAACCATTATTTTATGAATCATTATGAACCATTATTAACCATTCTGAAACATTATCAACAATTATTAACCATTACCAAGTGGACTTGAGTCTTGCAAAATCTCAACCAAGCACTGAGAGTTGAGTTTCGGTATATCGCTCAGAGACTCCTTGAGATCAAATCCTGTGCAACAGAGGAAGTTTTCATGGGACAACTATGGGAAAACCATAGGAAAACCATAGGAAAACCATAGGAAAA
>Ga0126342_10002238_pt1 | contig 29671 bp, 29 predicted proteins | sample Cyp1metagenome_FD_92528 | JGI IMG/M metagenome (GOLD analysis project Ga0126342, IMG submission 92528) | Coral microbial communities from Lord Howe Island, Old Settlement Bay, Australia - Cyphastrea 1 metagenome | ecosystem: Host-associated > Invertebrates > Cnidaria > Coral ...
TACTACTCTGTAGCGTTGGTTCAAAAGGATCAAGAGCTTAGCGGCTTATTGTGGTTTAGCCCCATTGTTATTGTAACATTGTTGGCTGACCTGTGAATATACATATACATATATTTTTGTTTCCCCTCAGACGAACCCCACATGAGATGCTGCAGTTGTAAGTGTGGGAACTATAGGTCATTAACTATCTAGCATCCTGGAAAAACGGCTGTATCTTTTTTGGACCCCTATACTATATAGCCTATAGCTCACCCAATTTTGGTCCCCTTAAAAGAAATTGAACACTTAAATCAGGGATTCTTTGGCAGAATTTGACATGTTGAGGGGACCTCCAGCAATCAAAGCTAGCAATGGAAGAGTCAGGTTGTCGGAGAATATAGGGTACCCTAAATCCACTCATTAATCATCAATATCCCTAGCAATATTACCATTTCAAACACACCAAACTATCACACACTCTCACGCCAAGTTCTATTTTATATCCAATCATATCCAATAATTTCCCAACGAAACCATACGAAACCATGATTTTCATTGGTTAAACCCATCTTTCTGGATTCCCAGACGGTTGGTTGGATGTGCACGTGCGGCCAGTTTAGTAACCGATATTTTTGAGGGTTTCCCATTGCTGCCTTTGATTCCGGGAGGGAAGTAATACGGAGTAATACAGTAAATGCATTGCCTCTGAACAAAAAAACATCTTCATTGATCTTAATTGTATCTTAAACATATAGACATAGGATTTCAATCATCCACCATACATTGCCATACATACTTCCAAACTTTCCAAACTTGTCAACGCCCCCAGTGAAACCCTATCCCTATCGCAACAGCCAAACCCTTCAACCGCGGCCACGAAGGAATCTTTCTTCGCCAAAATAGAGGCATCGATCTCCTTCAAGCCCTGCGTTCGACCGACTTTCCGACTTCGGAGATTCAGCAAAGAATGGATTATTTTTTTCAGAATGAGGGGTTTATCTATGATTTATCCATGGTTTATCTATGATTTATCCATGTTTACCCATTGTTTACCCATTGTTTATCTATGATTTATCCATGTTGGTTATCTATGATTTATCCATGTTGGTTATCTATGATTTATCCATGTTTACCCATTGTTTACCCATTGTTTATCTATGATTTATCCATGTTGGTTATCTATGATTTATCCATGCTTATCCATGGTTTATCGAATGTTAATCCATGTTTACCCATTGTTTATCTATGATTTATCCATGTTGGTTATATATGATTTATCCATGCTTATCCATGGTTTATCTATGATTTATCCATGTTTACCCATTGTTTATCTATGATTTATCCATGTTGGTTATATATGATTTATCCATGTTTATCCATGGTTTATCTATGATTTATCCATGTTTACCCATTGTTTACCCATTGTTTATCTATGATTTATCCATGTTGGTTATATATGATTTATCCATGCTTATCCATGGTTTATCTATGATTTATCCATGGTTTGTCCATGCAGCGATTCCACCCATTCAGAAAGGCACCTTTTCATTGATGGCCCCAAATTTCACCAGGAGTGCGACACGACAAATTGAGACATGCAGGTACATGTTGACCACAACATGCCAGGCGCATCATCATATCTGATGCTTGTTGACTTTCCTTTCAAAATAACTCCGCAAAATCGCTCCAAATTAGTTGCCAGGTGATTCTTCAAACGTCTTCAAGCTTAAAACATCTTAAAACATCTTAAAACCATCAACGACTCATAAGACTCATAGCGGTTCACAACAATTCCAAAAGATCAAAGATCACAATTTAGATCTCAACAGGCACTTTCTCATTGAAACACGACCTTCCTGGCATTCCCTGCCTTGGTTGGTTCGCCAGCTGCCTTGCAGGCCACTACCTCCGCAGCCAGCTTGCCAGCAAAGATGGCACCCTCCATGCTTCCCAAGAACTTCCTCAGTGGCTGCGACATGGTGCGACCCCGCTTGGTTCCTCACTTGGTCATTGGGCTTGGGAAGATGTTTGATCAGAACCTCGTGTCTGGAAATGGAAGGATACGACTCCTCTATTCAAGTGTTTCTCCCCTCTCTCTGGGGAGATCATAAAAATCATAAAAACCTGTGGATATCCGTGGGTTTTGAATGATTTTGATGGATTATGGACTTTGTCTCAAAACGGCCCATTTTTGGACCACCGGACCACCGCTCTGCCACGTCACTGGCTGGTCCAATCGCCTGCCAAGGTGAAATTCTTGATGGGGGTCTCCTGCGCTCTCACATGGCTGAGTCAGCCAGGTTTCACCAGGGATGTCTTGGGGGTTCTACTGATTCTGGTTGGTGGTTTTAACCATCTTGAAAAATATGAAAGTCAATGGGAAGGATGACATCCCATATATTATGGGAAATATAAAATGTTTGAAACCACCAACCAGCAACTCATTTATGCACTTATATGAAGCTATATGAAAGTCAGTTGCTATCAAACTTGAGCACCTTGAAGTTGAAATATGCACTCTAGCGTCTACACATGAACCCTTAAAAAAAACGCAAACAAACCCAAACCCCTTAAAACAGGAAAACACAAATATAGGTTCAATTTACTACCATTTCAGGCACTTCCAGGCTTGGATTTTGCTTTTCCATCTTTTCTTGGTTTCTATGGAGCTTTCCCGAGAAAAATGGGGGTACCCTCATGGTGCACCTGCGAGGGGCGGAACTTATTTCGCCCTGGGACGGCCGCATAGACACTTCGTGGCACCTGGCCGGTGGCTGATTCTCGAGTCGCTGTGATCATGGCTGGAAAGTCACCGATCAAATGGAGGTTTTAAGGGGGATTTTCCATTGCTATGTTTGATCATCGGAGGGTATTAGGTGATAGTAGGGGAGGATATTGAGATATATTTGGGGCATTGTCTTAGTCTCAGGTTGATGATGCTGATGATTTTGGAATCATGTGGAGCCCCACCCAGCTTTCATGATCAATTTGCAGGCCAAAGTTTGAACTTTGAAGTCTTTCAAGATTATTTTCGAAAAGATCTCTATCAATATTCATTTTTGAAAGCTTAATTGAAAGGAGATCTCAAAAGATCTCAAAAGTTCTCAAAAGTATGCCTACACACATGTGTGTATGTGTATATATGTATATATATCTTTGTTTGGATATCCTTGAACATGCTTAAACACATCCATTCGTTTGGAGACTTTGGCACTTGCCGGAGCCAGCAAAGGGGAATCCTGCCTTTACCACGGCGTGCTTCAGCAGTTTGGCGCCGCCTGAAGCGAACCCCATGGAAGCCCAAATATGATGATCATCCATTGGGTTGTTGATGGTTTTTGGGGGACACTATTTTCAAACAAACATAGCTATGGAAAATCACCATGTTTAATGGGAAAACTCACTATAAATGGGCCATTTCAATAGCTATGTTAAATTACCAAATATATTTTTTTGGGCCATGTCCAAAAACGAGAAATATCTGCCAGAAGCCAAGTCTTCGATCATTCTGCAGCGTCCATGTTCGAAATTGCCCATTTCTTCGCGTATCCAAAATGAAACGAGATAGAAAATTTGCTCCCAGCAGCCTTCACTGCTGAGTCCACCCCAGCCATCACTACCGACTCAACGTATGTCCACCCCAGCCATCCCACCAGTCCCACCAGTCCCACCGTCAGGCAAATCTTCACCAATTTCCGTGGGGAAGAGCCGTTCCAGCTCCTGAAAGAGTCATCCATCCATTCATTCTCTGGATTTGTGTACTTTTTTGAATTATGATTTGACGTGATGATCATCAAATCAACATTCATATATAGATTATATAGATGTTTCCGGTTGCTGGCCCGTACTTTTTGGATATACCATGAGAAGATGAGAAGAATTGTTTTTAAAAACAATTAAAAACATATATGTCCTCCATGTTTTGACATTTTTGGGTGTATCCTGTTGCTATCCAGCCGAGGCTGCCTTAAGCCCCAGTCCTTCATGGTGGCTGCCACGATTTCCTCATCGCTCTTACCCATCCTGAGGCGATATGACAGCATCTGGGATGACCATGGGCTACCAAGGGCCATTGGTTTAAACACACGGTACTTAAACGACCCTCACACATGTTGGCTTGGGGAATATGATATAGTACTGTTTCACATCATCTATATCATTCTCATGCTGGAGTCTGAACATCATTATCCAAAAATATCTTCAAAACACCTTGTCTTTGTCCAGATTACTGTTCTATACCCTCTGGCAATTTAACATAGCTATTGAACATGGCCATTTATAGTGAGTTTTCCCACTAAAAATGGTGATTTTCCAGTTCGCCATGTAACAAATTACCAGAGGGTACCTTTGTTTGTTCCGTTCCACTTGATCCACTTGCAGGCTTCATTTTTTAAATGGGCTTCATGAAAAATGGTTCCACAAAACAACCTGAGGAGATCCCCCCGGCGATGTTCCAAGGCACCAATTGACACCTCCACCGGCGATGGGCGAACAAGGCGCGAAGACCAGTTCCAACATCGACTTGTCCTGGGACGACTTGGGTCCAAAGTTCATGTCTAGAGGCAAGGGGTATGCCAATTCTATAATATAGAAATATTATATATATATACACATATATATATATTTATTTATATATATATATATTAAATGATATATAGAAATATTATATACATATATATATATATATATTATATCCATATCCATATGTTTGATGGTTAAGACCCATACTCTCTGGTTATTTAACATAGCAAACTGGAAGCCATGGCCCACAAAACCCCCCAAGAAAAATAAAAAGGTTGGAAAACTGAACGTGTTTTGGAGGGAAACATCATCGAAGTTCCATCCTGACTACACACTTTTCAGCATCTATTTTTTGGGTTGCTACAATATTAAGCCATCTTCAAACATGGTTTAGTAGAGAGCGCAAAACAAACTTTTGGATGTTTAGTATGTTTAAAATTAAGGGGATTAAATGAAAAGTGCACAGTGAGACTTTCTTGTGGGAGGTTTTGTATCTCCCACGTGTTCTCCTATGATCGTGATGTTCTGATCTATCTATATGCAGCTACCAGCGGCAGGTCCTCATCTTCGTACTCTTTGCCTTGGGCACGCATTTTCCGACATTTTCTGATGTCAAAAATTCCATACAGTGGATGGAAGAAATCCTACACTACCTTGGATGGTTGAAACCCTATAAATAATATAATAATGGGAAAAACCAGTGACCACTTATCATCTGCTGCAGGATTTCTTCCATCTGCAAAGCTTTGATTTGGCCGTTCCCCAAGGCCGGCCACGCACCACCAAGGACGACCCGTTTCTTGCGGCAAGGTGCAGCAAGTGCTCATATCCGCGTAGACGGACAGCAACGGACTGCGGCTGAAGCAGAGGTGGTTCACATTCAGGAGCCTGGGATTTCAGCGACCCATGCAGCAGCCTGTGGTTGAAACATGTGAAAACCAAATGACCTCGCACACTTCACCATAGAAGTGATTCACCACAATGGTTTCTACACAGTTGCAAAGTAACATCAGATATCGCCGTTGTGCACAAGGGCGAATCCTAGGTAACTATTCTTGTTGCCCATTTCCATTCATCATCCAATCATCCAATCATCCACTCATCCAATCCACAGTGCCAATCCATCCCAATCCCATGAAAAAATCCCGAGCCCAGGCGCTTGCGATCGAACCAAAGGTGGATGTTGATCACTGGGATCCCCTCCAACTCATCGATCTGTCGGAAGAAGGGATCCGTCGACCAGGCCCGGGGAAGGATGCGCTTCATGATGTCACAAGGCACCTGAGAAAGGCGGTTGAATTGATGCTTTGCTGGGGGATCATTAGATGGTTCAAAAATCGGAGTCCAAGTGTGAAAATTTGAGAATGTGGATGAATACGGTAGCTTAACGAAGTTTTAAAGTCCGCAGTCTGCACGCCGCCGGGCCCTTTACAGTCCATATTGTCGGAAGTTTGACTTCTAAACTTCCTTCGATAAACTTTTAGGGAATTTCCTAGCTACTCTAGCCATATTTCATTCCCGGAGGCTGCATGTCAGTACTGGAATGGGATTCCTATGGGAATACCTGCCGTTTAGGCACCGAGGAAACGTATTCATCTGCCACGATCTCCTTTCCATCGCGCATCTTGAAGCATTTCACCGAACCATCCTCATTGGTTTCGATACCTGGAACATGGTGAAAAATTGCCGGATGGCGGACGGAGGATGTGTCCAACCTCATGGATGTTGGCTTAAAGCTGAATCAAAGCCCTATTTGGGGACGTTATTTGGGGACCCTCTCAAAATATGAGGAGTTCCCTCGAAATTCTCCAATTGGATAAGAATTGAAAAATCCGGCGAAGGTTCAAATCATCAACGACTCATCCCGAGAACTTCCGGAAATTCGTGATCAGTACATGTACAAACCGTCCCCATGATACCCGGTGGAATTTCAAAACTGCAGCTTTTCACTGGACTGATCAAAACAGAAGCTCTTTTCAGTCCCTCGGCCCAACTGCTGATGTCATCTCTTTCTCTCTCTATCGCCATCTCGTCAAGTCAATGTCATCCCCACATCCTCTTGACCATCGGTTTTCCTATTAAACATGAACAGTAGTGACCGACAGTATAACTTATAGATGAAGTTGGGCTTCCCCATGGTTTCTGAAACACCTGGGTTTGTACAAGAATTGGGTGCTCCGAAAATCCAGTTATATATTTATCATCGTTTTCCCCACTAACACGGCAATATTAGGGGTATTACCAGTAAGCTATCAAAACAAGTAAATTCCACCATGAAAGTAATAGTATCCTCCGAACAGCCAACAGGCCAACAGCAGAAAGATATATAAAATGATATAAACAGCTCTCTCTCTCTCTCTCTCTCTCCAACGCCATCTCTCATCAACAGCGCCATAGTTTTGGGGAGTTCTTGGAGAAAAGGACTGGCCAAGAAACTGGCCAAAGGCTGGTTCAGCAACACCTGGCCACCTCGTTCCTCGATGTATTGCTTCATGGGTTCGCACAAACGTTCGGTTTGGTTCCCATCGATAAAGGCCATCTGTAGACCTGGGGAGGTAGCCCCATGACAAAACGGAAATCTCCATAGGTGTAGGAACTGAAAATGGATGTGAACGAGTGAGACCATTTTGGACCGGGAAAACCAAGGGTGAAACGTTCACGAAAGAGTTTCATCTTGACATCCTGATATTCTCGTTACAAAATGCAGCTCCATGGAGCGTACATCAAACATCCAAAACTTCCATGAAATCGGTCCTCATGGGTGAAGCAACGTGCCGTAAACCATAGAAAAACACGAATCAACTGTATTGGCGAACAGTGCCGTGCTTGACTGCCCCTTTACATTCAGCACCACTGGAAACCCCCTGGTCCTCCAGCTCACTTTGAGCCAAACCGCAATAGGTTCATAGTTGATTTACAAGATCCTGCCAAATGAAGTATTCAATAAATGCGATATAACAAAACCCCCTTATAAATATATCAATAACCATGCATGAATATACCAGTAATATCCAGTAATTATAGTTAGAACCCATAGCTAACTATTGGGCCCCTTCCTGTACCAAACATGGAGGAGCCAGAGCCCATTCCAAGACTTGCAGCTTGCCCTCAAGCTCTGCCGTCAACCGTCAAGGCGCCATCGGTTGATAACCCCATAAACTGATCATAAACTTCGCACATCACTTTTTTTTTATACATAATCATATACATATAAAATTATACTGATCAGATTCCATCTTAGCAAATTTCCGTTATAACATATCATAACCCATAGGATCCATGGTGCTGCTATAATATATAGCTATATGATGACATGGATCCCATCAATCTACCCCCCAGTCATGTTAGCATTTTTCTACCAGCACCATGGATCCGTCATGGGTGGGGGTACCATCCAAGGCGCCATCGGTTTCGTTGAGGAAGCGATTCATGGCTGTGAGCACCACCGTCATGGACAACTTCTCGGGGTCGATGAAATCCAGGGCCTTGGCCATGGCGATGAAGACCTCCGTGTTGATCCTGGCGATGGACTCTGCGGGAATTGCTGTGATTTTATAGGGAAAATATGGGAAAATGCTGGTTCAAGTAGGAAAAATGGTGCTTTAACAATGCTTTCATTGAGAACAATATTGAACAGTGATGCGGTTTAAATAGAAACAACATGAAATAACTGCATAATACTTCATAGCGATGTCACTGTTTCACCATCCAAAAATGGTGGCATTGATCAACAAACCGTTTGAGATTCAACGAGGGACACAGCGATGGTCCTGTCTGGCATGCCGTACTTCTCCATGAAATTGAATACCTCGCTGCACCGCAGCGCAACATGGGATTCTGCACAACCAAAATCCACAGAGGTCTTTCAACTTTTTGGATCTTTGCGGCCAAGAATCTTGCCAGATTCATCATCAAACATCTCATAATCACTGGATGTCTTTTTGCTGATCTAAACACTTTCTATTTAGTGCAAGAAAAAGAACCTTAGCACCACTGTAAATCAGGATTGTGATTAGTCACTCCAATCAACAAAGCCATCGATGTAAACAGCATACTTGTACATATACATATATATATACTTCTTCCCCAGCACAATCTTCCCTGCACCAAGGAAGAAACAATCGAAATCACATTTCTCAGAGTCTTAGAGTCTAGAGCTGTCCAACTCTACCAGCCTGTCCCCCAAAATCCTGACCCTTCGGGATTTCACCAAGCCCATGGCGTCATCACCGCCCACCATGGCATCAGCCAAGGCGCGGAGAGTTCATCTTGCAAATCGATGAACTTCTGACCTTCCACCAGCATGGGCAGCAGGGCTGGAGCTGTCTGAAGCTTCTCGGGCAAGGTCAACATCTTCCTGGAGAAAATCTGGATCTGTACTGGTTGGTGGTTGGTATACCTACCCATCTGAAAAATCATGGAGTTCGTCAAATGGGATGATGAAAATCCCATAAAATCCCAATATATGGAAGAATAAAAAGCCATGTTCCAAACCACCAACCAGTGTACCATGGTGGATGGTGCGATTTTTTGAAGACATGCAACAAACAACCCTACAGTATGTTGCACGATGACTGTGCCACCTTTTTTGGCCAATGTGATGCTTGAATCATCTCTGCAGAAAGGATGAACATATATAATAACATATATGAACATATCAGGAGATCACAAGACTACACCAGAAATGACAGGACCGGTTGAAACATGTGAAGAGAGTGGGTCTGACGATTTTTTGAATGATGATGCACCATGATCGTGCTGATCGAAATGGTCCTATTCAAATCTATTCTAATACATCTATGAAATTTGATGAGCACACCAAGATAGTCACATGGCAATCACATGGCATTTTCCAAGTCAAATCACCTGGCGATCACCCTCCCCTTCTGCATCCCCAAGCTAGCTCTTCCCTCGTTCGGAGTGGCTGATTCAGCAGAATGGACAGGGCAAAGTTGAAGGGTGCCGGGATGCCCTCCAAAAAATCGAAGGTCGTAAACTCTCCAGGCAACTCCTCTGATGGTTTCGCTCACTTTGAAAACCGACGGCTGAAGGGAAAGTGGGGATGGCTTTAGCTTTATAAGGGAAAGTGGGGGAAATAGGGGGAAATGGTTGTTGAAGGTTGTTGACCTTTCGAATCCATGACGAAGCCCTACGGCTTCATGTTGGCAAACTTTTAGCGCGCAGGCAGCTCGCTCCCCCCTGCATACCCATAGCTCATCATAGCTCCTAAACAGTCTCCTCCTAACCAGTGGATAGCCAAAGTGTTGTCTTTAAAGCCCATTGATGGTCCATTCTGGTCATGTTCCAGTTTGCTGATGTGAAACTACCAGTGGGTCATATCCCCAACCCGAGAGTGGGGATCAGAATGGATCAGATCAGTGGGGTTTAGTTTAGTAAGGTTTTGGCTATAGTTGTTTGCTGATCATACTCTTTTAATTTGAATTCATAGAATTTATAGGGAGCCCCAATGACCCCCAAATGATGGGATCTGAATTCCCATTGTTCATCTTCTACGGAAAAGGTGTTTCGATTTTTTGGAGCTGGAGTAGTACGGGGGAATCTTTCGGTCCCAGCTCCCTTCTTCGGATGTGATCAGCTCCATGGCGCAGCCGCCAAGGTCAGGTCGAACTGGAATGATGCTTAACGAAGAGTAACTATCCCAAGAAGAAGCTGTATTGAAAAGGTTAGGGGATTATTATATTATTATTTATACACATATTAAATCATATTAATATGTAGCATGTATATATATATTACATAGAATATTTACACATGTCCAGAAACTTGGATTCCCAAAGAACCCAACCCAACCCGACCCGAGTCCTGCATGGCAAAGATCATCTGGTGCCGTTTCCACTGCAACCGGTCTTCAATATCCAGCTCCGAAAAGATATTCATCCTCGATTTTGGTGCTATTTTTCAACCAGCAAACCATGTGGATTCCAGCAGCTCTAAAACTAGGATGTTACAGGATGTTACCAAGAAGCCTGGGGATTTAGTGGCTGAAAATTGGGATATAACTGATATAACCAGCAAGAATTGGAGGGGCTGCCTGGCCAGTCGACACCTGATGCTGCAACACCAAGAGTCATGTTGGGATAGGCGCCGAAAAAGATGTGTAAACCTTGGGTGAAAGGAAGGTGAACCCCCATGGAGGACCTTGCCCAACATTCTGCCTGACATCTGATGGCATCCTTGGACCTTGTTGAATATTTTTTGGCGGGTCGCAGGTGAGGCATGTATTGGGTTTGACCGAAGGTTCAACCGGAAAACCAAGGAAAACCAAGGAAAACCTCTTGCACACAGCGGGTAATTAATCATGTTTTCCCTTCATGGCCATAAAGTGGGGACCCATGAGTCAATTTCATCCCCAAAGCAATTTTTCGCTGTGAAATGGTTCCGTTTTCAGAGTTCATGCCAGCCAGCTGAGTCCGACCTACATTCAAACAATTCCCATCATTCGAATAATCTCTTGGTAGTAAGGGTGAGGAAAATATGTAGGTCATTTAGGTAAGTCTTCCCAAGTAAGCGTCCATGATCAATATTTGAAGTGCTGGATTTGGTCTTGGCCTAGGTGGGTTTTGCATTCCCAAGGGCACTTTTCGAGGCAAGCGTATTCCCCTCAAAATTAGATAAGTCTCACCTCCGCACCCCCAAACGCATGGGTTCACCATCAGTATCTGATAGGTTGTGCCACCATGACCAGCTTGAATACCATCTTGCACATGTCCATCATGTTGCACGCCACTGAAAGGCAGATATACAGAGCCCTGCTACCCACCGTAGGACCCCTGAAAATCCACTGATGCCCTGCCAAGCGGCCTGTCTCAATCCAGTCCCCATCCTTATCTTTCCAGGCCGAAACCTTTCCACCTCGGTATCGAGATTTCGCAGTGGACGCTGGGTGATCTACCGGTGGAAATTGTGTCAAGTAAAAAGACGCCATGAATCCAGATTTAGGCTTTACGGCTTTCCAGATTTTGGTTTAGTGAAGTGGCTTTGTTTTACCAAAAAAAAACGACCGAAACACAAAAAAACACTGGTACAATGATGATTTCAAGGCGCATGAAGATCCGTATGGAGCTGTATGAAACTTCTCACCAACGGTGGCATCTTCAACCCAGGGGACTTCAAGTCCCAGGTCCATGTCCTCCAGACATGAGCCTCTGAGCTGCGGCCAAGGGACCCAAACAGTCCCGAGCCTCTAGCACAATTGGCTTATGACCGGCATCCACCAAATACTTGGCACAGGAGAGGCCTCACGATGACCGGCTCCATCTTTACATCCTCGCGTTTACCATCATTAGCACCAACAGAAACACTATCACAACCACTATAACCCACCTTTTCCATCTTTTTACGATGCATCTGTCAATATTATTTCATCATTCTTCCAAGTTGTACTGAGCTTAAGATCCACAGATCTCTGCAAGTTACCGCCCCACCACGCTCACCACGGACACTGCCTGACAGGCCGCCACCAATGATGGCCACCTGCGAAACCAGGTCTTTTTCCGGCCAGGAATCTGTGAATTTGTTGGACCTGGGGGGTTCATCCCATTCTTCTGGGAGATAAGAAACACAGTATTGAGCACCCAAGCTCAGTAAATAAAACAAATAAACATACATCTATAGATATTTTGCAGCAGAATTATACATATATCATGTGTATTCATGGTCTAACTATGCCTATATGCCACTCTGCATTTGAAATGTTCAATCAACGTCAACTGGAGAGACAACGTTCCGCCAAGTCACAGTCTTGGACTCGCCTTTACCCTTCAAAGCCATGAGTTTCTTCGTCAGGGCCGTGGATTCCCTGTAGTTATCCTTACAAACCAGCGACAAGAGTATTGGATCAAGTTTCTCAGATTCCTCCAACCAAAAAAAGAAACTCAACAGTTGCAACCTAAAAGGAAAGTAGTTCCATCTTTTGCTCATCTTCTCCCAATGATTTTCCCATGACTTTCCCATGTTCTGCACATCTTTCCCCATATCGAAACCCCACATTTTCGCAGAGAGTCGGTCTCACTGATGCAGGAGGGTTTGGGGAAATCCTGCGGGTCTTCCGGTTCGTTGGTCGCGGGGTTCACCGTCCTGGTTTGGCCCAGTGGCCCAGTGACTCTGCATCTGAAGATGATGTGATAATATTGGTTCACCTCCGAACCACTGAGAGAGAGATACATATATATTAATTATATGTGTGTATATATAGTAACCTATATATATATACATATAATTTATATGTTGTAGAACTCCTTCAACCGAAGCAACTGAAGTATGCTTAGTGGCGCAATGTGTTTTTGTGTTTTATGTCTAATGGCTTTGTTAAACGTTTCATGTGCGATGGGATTGATGATCATCCGGAGGGCCTGGACAATGTGAAGGAGGTATTGGTGGTTGGTAAATGGGGCCCAAAACATCATCCAACATCAACATACATCAACCATTTTTAGGCCACCTAACTGGAGTTGATCTGCTGGCATTTTTCCATGACTTCAGCGCCCTAGCCGCACCCGCAGCCGCTCCTGGTGCGCGACTCTTTCCTCGCCTTTCGCTGCACCTTCTGCTGTCGCGGGCGCGAAGCGCACGCAGCCACAGCACCGCAAGCAGCGCCAGCCAGGAGACTGGTGGACCTGAGGCAGGTCATAGTTCCCCGACATCATCAAGGGTTCATCAAGTTGACCCTTTTTGGGGCTAGTTAGGATATTTTTTCTACACATTGATCGTTTCTTTTCCTTGCTTATTCATTAAGAAGTGGCACTTTACCAGCATCAGGTTCACGGAGTCACTATAAAAAAAGGCGCGAAACACTTGTTTACTGTGAAAAATCATTTTAAGCATCTCAAAGGTAGTTCGGATATCAACAAACCAATGCTGAATTTGAGGAGCCCGCCACCCACGAACTCTAGCGATCTTATGTTTTATGCCTTTTCTCAGGCACAATGCCTGAGAAGGTGGAAGTCAAAATCTCTGGAGTTTTTGGTACCTTTCAGAAACACCACCCAGTCGACCCTCCAGAAAACCCGGTTGCATTCTCCAGAAGAAAGAAGAACGTCCGGGTTTTCTATTGTTTTCCTATGTTTTCCTCATGATGTTAAGCCTGAATTCATACACTGCTACACCCGGCCCTAGGTTGTGTAGGTTAACCCACTGGGTACCACTTTGGACTCGTATGAGACCAGCAACTTCGCCGCATCTGCTGGAGATGGTGGCGCCTCTGGATTTTTTCAGCCGAATTCATCATGTTCCACGAACTTTACCAGAAGTTGGGTGGCAAAACTCTGTGCGTATGATAGCTATACTATAAAATACATTAAAATACTACGTTACTACGTAGAACTACGTAGAACTCTCTAGTGGTTTGAGGTATTTAAGGTTGAGAAACGATATTGGTGATTGATGAGTGTCTGCGCTAGCAGCGTGTGATTGTTAGCTGATGCCACTCTAAGGCCGGAATTGAGATGGAATCTGTGGCCGTGTGCAATAGGATATTCTATGAATTTGGGGCCTGGAGTAGCTTCCTGAAAGAAACCTGGCCCCCAAAAAAAGGATTTCAAACATACAGTACCCATCGCTGGTTGGAGATACTTGTCGCCACCGCGAAGGTTATCTCCAACAAATATGGGATGGGAATCATCAGCCAACTTTGTTTCAAAATGAGGTATACACCTCATTGAAATAGACCTTGCCATGTCTGGAAACACCCATGCGCCACATCCAATGTTCCATGGAACTATACTCTTACGTGTCTTCGTCAGAAACACGGGTTTATCAATTTTAAGGCTAGCTGATCTTCGTTTCCAAGCTTCTGAATCCAAAAGACAACATCATCAACATATATCATATGGGGGTTTCCTACGGGAGCCACCCCAAATGGATGGTTTTTTCCATGGACAATCCCTTGAACACCTTCATCCTTAGCGCCTGTGCAGCCAGCGCAAAGCCGCTCTTTGGTCGCAGAATTTGCGTGTTACCCGGCTGGATGAAGGCGAGGCTCATTTCCTTCTAGACAAATGGGTAAAGGTAGAACAAGGATGTTTAAGATGGTGCATGATAGGTAAACAATGTCTAATATCTAATCATTATTCATATTTATATAATGGAATATGACTTGCCCTAGGCAAAATTTCTACAAATAGCGTGATTTAAGCAAACAAAAAACAATGAATCGTAGCCATGGAAAATCACAATGTTTCATACATCAAACATGAACGGGCCATTGTCTAAAGATTCTAAAGCTATATTCAACTACGGAAGGGTAACTGACAAATAATAAAAACATATAACCACCCATTTTATGGGGATATCATGCAATATCATGGCACAACCAGTGGCACAACCAAGCCAAAGGTGCCAACAATATCCAACAATGTTTGGCTTTATGGATAGGTGAATTTCAATCATTTATTTTTGGGTCATGGTGGCATCCTCATGATCTACATGATTGAAACACCACAAATGGACATATATTGTGATTTTGATATTAAACGTGAACCCTCTGGTAAAGGAACATAGTCATTGTTATTGCTATCTATCAATGGATTTAAACGGATTACCCTCTGGTAAACTAACATAACTATCGAGAATCACTGAATCACCATTTTCAATGGGTAAATCCAGTATAAATAGCCATTTTCAATAGCTATGTTAAATTACCAGAGGGTATTTTCCATTGCCATGTCAAATTTCCAAAGTGTAACAACCACAACCTGGGAACCACTGGCTGCTGCCAGAAACCATCCCAACAAATGATGAACCCCCAAAAAAACAAACTTAGCAATATTTTATTCCCAACCATTTAATACTAAATGGGATGTAGCCTTATAGCCATTTCATGGGTGAGAAAACCAGTAATTTTGGGTGGATATATTGGGGATTATTGGGGTATAATGGGGAGAGTACACATAAAATAGGCATTTAATATGATGATTTCCCCGCCCATGGGTATCACAACTAAAAAAACATTCAAACATATGGCAGTGTGTCAAAACCAATAGTACCCCTGTAGTTCACATCAAAATCGCTGGGATTTATGGATGTGAATAACCCACTAAAAATGGTATCTAGAGGTATTGACCCATAGCCATATATAACCACAAAAGAAGGTGAATAGAACCACTGAATTAGCCAGCCCATGTTTCGTGGTGCCGAGCCACGACCAACAGCTGCGCTGCTGCTGCAAGCGCCGAGGTGAGGGACGTTCGAAAATGCTGTGAGCCACGATGGCCACAGATGGCTTGCCATCTAACCAATGTGAATCTTTGGGGGACCAGAGAGACCTTCTAGGGGGGGGTTATGAATACGTACTTGGCATGAGATATGATATGCAATGTGCATTAGTGCATATATATTATATATATATATTATATTTATATGCGCATATTGTAAGAGTATATGTTGAAGGTATATAATTACCCCGCACGTTGCGAAGGTAGCACTGGTGCCACAGTGGCAGCTGATTTTCCATCGGCTTGACCGAAGGTCGCCGCCTTAAGCGGCGCCAGAGCTGGTTGGTGATGGTTTTTTTCCCCATCCGGGCCCCACCAAAAACCTGGTTGGTGGTTGAGTTCATTGAGCCACCCCTCTGAAAAATGATGGAGTTCGTCAGTTGGGACGATGAAATTCCCAATCTATGGAGGACACAAAAGCCATGTTCCAAACCACCAACCAGAAACGAATGAACCCACCATTATTTGGATCAATTCTAGAAAGCCTGGTTCAGTGGGACCATATGCAATGCATCGTATATGATCATTCTGATCTGGGAAAGGATCACCAAAAAAACTCAACCATCAAGTTCTACAGCTGCAGAAATCTCTCAGCTTCAACTGCCTGGCTCTTAGGCGGACTGCGAATCAATGCCCGTCAATCTTCCCAATGGGACGGGATATGTGCTATATCAGGCTACATCACATACACAAATGATGCATAATGTAGAATGAACGAACCAATCTCGACGCACAGTACGTATAATTAATCATAGCATTATGAACATAATATGCAAAGAGTCAATATACAGTAATTACATAATCATATATTCAAAACATGTCAAAACTACTGAACTACTGACCATCAAAGCAAAAAAAAGAATCGCTCTGGACCAAACAATAGCATCAACACTTTCAGAGTGCAAGTTTCACCTTTTTCTCAGCACCGCCTTCCGCAGCTCCCCGGATTTTTTTCCAGGGTCCCCTTTTCACGATCAGATGGGCAAACCCTCAGGTGGGATATTCTCATCCAGCCACTGCATAGCATCCATCATCAGATCTTCCGGTACCATCCGCTGCAGAAAGGACCAAGTGTTCGCATTCCACCTGGCCCCATGGATCTCCAGGCTTTTTCTCGACTGGGGATATCGAACATGGCAATGGAACACCATATGAGTGTCTGAAAATAGGAGGTACCCCCCAAATTAGCAATGATGAAGCAATGGGTTTCCTATTGACAAAGCCATATATCTTTTAATGAACACATCATCTATGAATGGGTCATTTTTCCAATGCTATGTTAAATTATCGGAGGGTAAGTGAATCAAGTCGCAATGTTTGAGAAAATTGGTGGCCCTAACATGAACCAAGACTATGGCGAAATATATGGTCCAATTACTAAATCTGCTTGAATCGACAATGCACATGTTGATGATTTCTTAATAACAAAAAACATCAGAAAAACTGGCACCTGCACACTCAATTGACTCAAGGTCCAGGGTTGTATGTTTTGGGTCATCCCTGGTGTGATCAACCTCACATCCCCAAGTGACCCTTGGGTGCCTGCTGATTTCGCGCTCCAAAATCCGCGACAGGATGCGTTTCAGTTGCAGCTGCAAATGCTCCTGTTCTTTCTGGATTGGTGTTGGGACCTATTGGGTTGGCATCTTTTTCAGCGTTTTTCCTGGGAGAAGCCACCTGTAGAATTCAGAGAGCAGCATGTCAGTCGCCAATGCTGAGTCAGCTTGAGACAGCAGTCGCCTCCGTCTGCAACCGTGCACTGCTTTTGCCTAGCGGCCTAGCTTACATGTGACATGTTCTTTCATGGAAACTGGTTCCAGGAAATCTGGCCAAATAGCATCAAACAACGCCTGCAAAGCATTTTCCTCTCTGGCAAGTTTCATGCAAGCCTCTTTGCTGATTCATCCAAGTAATTACGAGTAACATCTCAACCAGTCTGGGTGGATATGAACTTCCTGGTGTTGGCTTCATCCGATTACTATACCATGGATGTCTGTTACAATTGGGGTTGGCTTCAGCCGCCTAGTCAACTCAACTGCTGAAAAGCCAATGGGACACGCGGAATCATTCGAAACCAACAGCACGTCGTCGTCAACGACAACGACTCAAGACTCGGCTCGAGACCCAGCTTTACGAACAAATGTCTTTTCATGTCTTTTCCATTCGGCCCGACATGTCCCGACAGTCACTCCATTCATAAGCCATGCTCATTGCCCAAGGGTATCCAGAGCTACTCCACTACTTTACTACAACATCCTGGCGTTTGACTGGTCCCCGGCCCCCCAAAAGAAAAACATTAATATAAAACAATCAAAATGGACAGTCCGCCATCTGGTTCTTTCTCTTGACTTCTCCATGCTGGTTTGAGACTTTGTCAAATTGAAATCATCTGGTCCACTTTTTGGGAGGAATCGGAGGTATCCAGGACATCAATCCTTATCCTTCCCTGATGATAGCATAGCATCCCAAAAAGGCAAACCATCCGCCTTGGGGGTTCGGAAGCTGCAGTCGATCCCTACGAAACAACCAGCCATTTTGGTGTCAACCTTTGCCCCCAGACTTTCATTCACTTGCTGCGATATGCTGCAAACTCAGCTGCTTCAGCACCCTACGGCCCTGAGAGCATCCTTTTTGACCCTGCCGTCACCACATCGAGCTGGAATCCTATGTAATTGAATCCAAGTGCCACGACGGCCGTGAAACGTCCCCAATCTTTCACCGCTCCTGGAACCATCCAAGATCCAGGTTCTAAGCTACAAATTAGAGATACAGAATTGGAGGAGGATTTCTTTCATCCCCCTTTTTGGGCCTTGATCTTTCAAGTGCCGACATAAAAGCGACAAAGAAAATCAGCTACCGTTACATCTCACAGTCTTTTTCAAAAGATCATATCATCGTCATATATCAACATCCTCAAACATGCTCTATTCTTCTCAGGTTAGAGGTTCGGATGTCACAGGTCATCCATGTCAATGCTGGATGCTTGTTGCCTCCGTGCCGCAGCTGCTGCTTCCGCCAGAGGCTTCGCCGACATTGGCAGCCCCTCCCTTCGCCGCGGCGTAGGCGCCGCGGCGGGCGCCGGAAGCGCTGGAAGCGCTGGGGGCGCTGGGGGCGCCGGGGGCGGCGGGGGCGGCGCAGCACTAGTACCGTTGGGCCAGCCAGACATGTTCCGCATGGTTATGGGTGTAGCCATGGTAGCCACAGGAGCCATCATGCTGTTCATCACCATACTCACGCCCATCATTTGAGCTCTCATCATCTGAGCTCTCATCATCATCACTTCTGGACTTATATTTTTGGAGGCGAAGAAGTCACCGCCATGCTTCTTCTCACGCCGGGACCTCTTTTTCCTTCTCCTGGACTCTGAAAAACTGCTGGACCACTCCGACATCGAAACCTCCCGGGGCCTCCTGGACCTGTGATGCTCGTGGTGATCCCGAGCTTCGTGCGGGCGGGACCCGCCGCGCGACCGGACCTCCCGGTTCTGCCGGGCATCGCGGACATCCACGTCCCGGGTGTCCCTGGAGCGAGAGGCTGCAGGGGCGCGATCTTCTTTCAACAAGGACCGGGCCCAGGAAGCGCGTTTCAACTTTGGCAAATGACTTTCAACAAAGGCGGCCAACATCTCTTGTGGTGGACCAAGTGCAGGATTTCGGCTGGACAATCTGGATGAAATACCCTTCTTCCAGCAGAACTGGGTCCAACTCTGTCTCCAATCTTCATCTCCAACCCGCAAACCTCTGCGAATGAGCCGCGACATCAAGTGGACATTGGTATAGTCCAGGCAATCCATGTTGGTCTCAGGTACCTGTCCCGACGGTCCCGATGGTCCCGATGCCTGTGGGGGTGACATGGTCACAGGTGGTGCTGCTCTGGCTTTGGGTTTGGTTCCCACAGCTTTGTATGCCAGGGCAGCCACAGCTTCAAACCTCAACCTGACCAGGCTGATGGGCCCCGGACCAACCAAGTCGAAGGCATCCAGACGCGACAGCAAGTTGCGAAGTGTAGCAGGCTTCAAGGAATGAGGTGGAATTTCCCTCAAGCTGGGCCGTCCCAAATCGCCAAGGTCCACCGCATGGGACTTCAGAAACTCCAGCAGGGCACGAGCCAAGGGGCAGCCAGACATGGGCCAATCCCGCATCTGCAACTGTAGGGCCTGTTTTGGGCCACGGAGTTTCTCATCCCCAGTGTTGGCAGTTGCCCTCTTCACCGCCGACACCAGTGACACCTGAAGGTCATCTCTCATCTTGTCAGCCGCCCGCTGAGCAGCCAGGGATAAGGTGGCATTGTAGCAGGCCAGCCTTCCATCATGCCAGGTCTCAAGGATGTTGCCCAAGCCAGGGAGCACAAACAGTCGCTTCATGATCTTTTGCGCCAGGGATTGAAGGGCTGGATGTTGCTCCACCCAGGGTTTCACCAATGGACTTCCTTGAGTCAAGGCCCTCACCAGACTAGCCACGGCCATCAGAAACTTTGTCTTCACACGGGCCTTGGGACACTGGCGATACCAGAGCAACTGAGGTGAACTCTCCACTTCCTGCAGCAGTTCTCCTAGATGTTGCGTCTGCTGAGTCTGCTGCAGCTTGGAGGATTGCATCTGTCCTGCCTCGTTCAGCCAATCATTGAACTCATTGGTCCATTCCGCCAGGCGCCGCGAGACCTCAGCCTTCAGGGGTCGGAAGGAAGCAACGACCTGCTGCTGGACGCCTGGAGGAAGCTTCAGCAGCGCTTCTTCCAGGCGCAGAAAGATGCCACTGCTGGCAGCCTCGTGGTCTTCATCTTCATCTTCTTCAGGCCATTTTCCAGCAATCTCACAGAGATCTTGGCAAAGATCTTGCCTAAGGACAAGCACAAACAAAAAACACACAGAGCATGTTCTTTTTGGCTGTGATCAAATATGATAAAATTTTCGTTGTGATATCAGCTTCGTTTCTCTGGATTCCATGGTCACTCCATGGTCACCTAGAAAGAACATGTTCCAGCGGCCTGTGCTGCATTCCGGAACGGGCCAATGCCGTTTGAAATCCTTACATACCATCCTTCACCTAAGCAGTTGAATTGACACATAATTTCATGTATATCAATATGTTGAGTATTATAAAATCATCTTAGGTAGAAATGTTGGAGTATTATATATATAGTGTATAATTATATATGTATTTCTAAGAACTCATAAGTATCATCCTTTCATTCATCTTAGGTAAAGACATTATCTTAGAAATATATGCTTCAAGGAGAGACACCGACTGATGGAATGCATGGAATTTTCCCAAATTCCTGCATCAATTGGATAGGTTCGTCTAGTCAGGAGCCGCTTCAGAAATATGCCCCCTTACTTTAGATTCACAGTTTAAAGAATGTATAAATATATATATATAAATAAATACATGTATACATATATATATATATATTCCGATTCTATAAGATTACACATGTTATCCGATAATGTAAACATTATCCAACTATAAGATTATGGCAGGATTCTATACATGTAGATGCTATCCTTTATTGTGTTCTATTCTTGGTTACACATGTGATTGCACATGTACATCATGAACATCCATTCATCCATCAACTGCCAACCAGCAGCTGTGACTTGGACCTTCCATTGTTCATGTTCTCAAGGTTGCAGATAGCAGCCTCCAACAGTTGGTATCGTTCCTGCTTCGCCATGGCGGCCATGCTGCCCGTTCCGCAGCTTCCGCGGGCAGGAGTCCAGATTTTGAGCCAAGCCTTAGAGAAAACGAAATGTGCCAGACATGACCATTCAAATGGGGGTCGCTTAAGTCATGGGGGATCCCCAGTCACCATGTCTTAAAACATGTTGAAACATACGAAGTCGACTGGTCATCCATGACTTGGATGATATGGGATAAAAACCCTAATGACTTAGGAAACCTCTGACGATTGACCATTGAATGTCGACCTGCAGTCCTGCAGCGTACTTTGAAAGATGGAGAGGATGGCGGAGACTGCAATCCTCATTTTATGGCCAGAATCCAAAAAGAAATCATCTCAAAGATCAACATGTTTGAACCAAAAATACCGAACATGTGATGAATATAATATATATATATATATCTCTCTCTCTCTCTGTCTCTTCTCTCTCCCTCCATCGCCATGCAGGTACAGAACCAACGACATATTCTATTTAGGATCTAGTCTATTTCAGCGAGTATCTATTCAACGGATATTCTACTCCAAGAATGAAGATTATTGAAGAGAAACAGCAAGTTGATAAAATAACAAATGCACGCAACTTTCAATTCTGTTGAGTTCTTTGGAGTTCTGCAGTTCTAATATATAAAGTCTATTATAGTCTATCCGGTTCTATTGATGTCTATCCTGTTCCAGCTGTCAAAAGCGGTCGCTCCTGGACAGCAAGGGTGTGGCTTCGCCTGCAGACACTGGCGGCAAGATGTTGATTTACTAGCGGACTTTTATGGTAAATGATGATAAATGGATGGGAACTGGAACGCTTATCTATAGTACATCTGTTTGTTGATTTACTCAATTCTTTCTTTTGTATGTTTTTGCGGTGGTATCTATTATTTAGGGGAAAGTAGAATGGATTGCTGGTATGTTCTATAATTGAACTTTGTTTTGTCCCATTTGGATTTCTGAAATGTAGTTTCTCCTCTTTTTCGGAGTCGTGTTAGGGTTATTTGGGACCTTTTTGGCATGTTTGGATGAATTATTTGGAAGGTATTTTTTTCATTGCCAAAGAGATCAAAGGGTTGGGGCCTACAAAAAAAAGGTGACTGCTTCCACGCTGGCAACTTTTCAGCCCAATTTTCAGAGGGTATTTAGGCCAAAAAAAAGTAACAGCATCATGTAAGGCATAATCCCCACTTTTGGTGTTCAACACAATCCAAACCCAACCCATCCCCCCAAACAAATGCCCAACTCAGCAAAAATGAATCCCAGCCCGAACTATCCCATCAATCAATAGCCAAAAAACATGGCATCATCAATTCATCAATTTATCATCCATATCCACATCACTCTTCATGTTAGAAAAGCCATGTCAAAGCAATGTCAAAGCACCACCCATATGTTGTTATTTATAGCACCCATAAATTAGTGATGACTGGGGGATAGCTTCTCAATCCCACCCTCCGTTAATATGAAAAACACCCCTTCAGAGACCATGGTGGATGAAGAGATGAAAAAACAACATTTGGGACCATCAGGGGCGTGTCTAATGTTCGGGGATGTTTTTTTTGCCATTGATCCACTATCAAAATATGAGTGGAGCAATCATATATAAACCAACCAAATGTGCAGTGCAATGCCATAAGCCAGCTAGATTTTGATGATTTATATAATCATAAATACAAATCTGGTTGGCTTTGTTTGATTATGAGGCATATAAATCAAAACAAATGATTGATTATTTTAATTTCATACCATTTTGAATATGTTGATGTTGATTTTGGGATATTTTGGGCATTCAAAATGAATCTTTGTCTGTTGAACAGCCGCATCAATTTGCTAAACAGCCAAGGCGCTCAGTTTGATCTCCAGCTCTGGGACGTTCACCATGACCTCCTCCAAGTCCAGTCCCTTGTTGGGCATCCAGCGCCAGGAAATGGACAGCACCAGGCCACGTACGATGACCTCTGGCATGATGTGGCGAAGCCGCCATAGAAATAGTGGATTTACCCATAGGAAATGGTGGATTTACCCATTGAACACAGTGGATTGTCCATAGAAAAATGTGACAATTTACAAGAGGGTATCCATAACTATGCATCTGGGTAAATTACTATCTGGTTGGTGGTGCAATAACCATCTTGAAAAATATGAGTTCGTCAATGGGAAGGATGACATCCCATATATGATGGAACATATTCCAAATGTTTGAAACCACCAGCCAGTTACTATCATTTACACATGGGATTTGGAATAGATGGGATGAAATATGGGGTGAAGCTACGGTAACGCCAATAAATCATGGTTATGCCTGGGATTTAAATCATCCCGAAATGGTCGATGAATTATTGGGGCTGAATGATGCTGATAGATGCTGATAGAACTGAAAAAGAGACGATTTCAAGCGGTTCAAGTGAAGTGAAATCTGCAAGATGTGGTTGATCACCCTCTGGTAAACCTACAAAAAACTATGGAAAATCACCATTTTCAATTGGTAAATCCACGAACTAAATCACCATTTTCAATAGCTATGATAAATTACCAGAGGGTATTGAGGATGACACACCTTTTGATTATATGAGATTGGGATTTGATGTGGAATTCGGAGAGCATTTCGGGACAATCCAAGGCACTTTGATGACACGTTCAGGAACCACCCGGGTTTCGGAGCACATACCCTGATTATGTTTTTCTGGAAAACCGATAGTAACCTGTTATTAGATTAGGTGGAAAAATCAAACCTCCGGCTCATGACGCGCATGAATGGACATATTCCAAAAAAAAAGAACGAGACACACCTGACCCAGCCCTACTGGGCCCGATGGCCCTCAACCATGGACCTGCGCACCAGCAGCCAGCGTCATGTATGGAAATGTTGCTAACTCAGCAAGGCAATCGCAAGACAGCTGCAACTTCAAGGGCTTCATCAGCAGGAGATACCTGCAGAAAACTGGACACAGGACACAAGTTTTGCCTTGGGTCCCTTGATCAGGCTCAAATCAAGAAGGCTATAGAAAGCTGTTGATCATTGTTGATCCCCCAAAATTCTCTGCAGAAAACTGCAGTTTTCTCAACTCGGGGTAGAACATGGTAGAACTATCCACCAGGGTCGAAATTCGCCCGAGGATGTCCGAGGCCATAATTCCATCAAATATAAATAGGCGCTCGCCTGGTGAACTATTTACTGGTCACTGTTAGTTCCAAGATTGTTAATGATTCCCATTTCTTAGAGACTAGCAATCTAATCTATTTTGTGTTTATTGGCATGCCATGTTTGATGATCATCACTTACTGTTGATGTGGAGGTTTCCTAAGTCAGGGGGGTACCCCCAAATCATCCATGTTTACAGGATTTTCCATGAAATACACCATCCAGCTATTGGGGTTTCTTAGCATTTATATCATGTATGGAAACCCCATGTATATATATATAATCATATATGTTTATAATCATATATATATATACACAAAAGAATCCATCATTTATCTTAAAATGTTTTTTTCCATCAGAAATCGGATGTCATGAATCCCTTGGCCTCGAAGATGTACCGGCTGATGATCATTCGGTACGGTACGTATCCATTTCGCGGCTGTAGTTAACACTTATCACTCGTAGAATGTTAATAAGAACTAATTTATAAAGATACAAAATTCATAATGCAGTAGTTTTCATTAATATATGTTTTAATACCTGATATACTATGAACGCATAGTTCACACATATGAATAGTGCACGTATAATTTTACACTGCCTATTACTCTGGGTAAATTAAAATATTTCACCAACCTGAATAGTTCGGCCATTTGGGGATGATTCCCCGAATCCTAACTATGATTATAGTGAGGTCGCAGTGAGGTCGTTATAATCTACCCAGATTACTATAATTTAACATATATAGCTATTGAAAATGGTCATTTATAGTGGAATTACACACTAAAAATGGTGATTTTCAACAGCTATGTTAGTTTACCAGAGGGTAATTTCAACTTTGATTCATTCAATCGAGGAGAGCTGCGAGCCGCTGCTGCTTCCAGCGTGCCGCTTTAAGGTGCACGTCGACCTTCGAGGATTTGGGCAGGCTGGGATTGAAACCATTAAACCATCCCCAACGTTTGGGTTTGTGGTTTATGGCAGGAATCCCAAACCAAAGAAAGTATCAAAAAATCACTAGTTGATCTAGTTGAGGATTGCATTGAGCTTTTTTTCGATCATTTTTGCAGGTCCATCCCCTCAATCGTAGATACATATCCTAAGAAATCATTGTTTTTGGAAGCCAAAAGATCCAGTATATCCAGTACTAAACCAGGGGTCTTTAATATATGAGGAAGGGATTGCAACATGACACCTGGCATATCCAGGACAATTCCAAAACCAGTCCATCTACAGTAGATTGATTTAAAAAAAAAAACTGTTGCAATTGAGGCTGCGATCAAATCATGAGATGTTTCGAAAATTACTTACACACAAGAAAGGAGATGCATTCAAAGTCGTACCAAATCTCCAGCTTTGGAAACAAACCAATGTCACCGTGCAAGCTGAACACTGGACAGTTGCTTTGCCAATGCAGCAGCACACGCTTGATTGAACACGTTTGAACACGCTTTGCCAAAATGTTGGATCTCAAATAGTTAATCAAGATGCCCTGTTAACAGAAGCACAGCCCTGTGCACCCGCAATCGGAAGGATCCCATACGGGAACCATGGTAATCGCTCTGACACGTGCCCATTCAGCCGCTGTAAACGTGTGAAAATCGCTACAGTAGCTAACAGAAATCCATAAACTCTGCTGATTACCCTCTGGTAATTTAACATAGCTATTGAAAATCACAATTTTTAATGGGAAAATTCACTACAAGTGGTGATTTTCCATAGTTATGTTAAATTACCAGAGGGTAACAAATGTAGTACAACATCCAACATCCAACGTCCAATGGACTAATGGCCTGTCCAGTATATCATACAATCTTCACCTAAGGTTGCCTGAAAAAATGCATCAGTATCCCATAAACCCACTGATTTTTTTTCGTGAGCGATTGATTATCATCATTTTCCCGCAGAAATGACCATGAAAACCATGAAAAATGGCGAAATTTTCCTGGATGTCATTGGTCACATCATGTCACATCCCTCATTTTCAGATCCACCACCGAGGGGTCACAACATGTCGAACCAACCCGGGGACCGCCTTCGGAGATCGAACCACATCACCCTCAAGTCCCTCAGAGCAAACTTGGTCAACTGCTCCGTGCTGCCCTCCACGTCCTCAAAGACCGTGCTGCAGAGTCGACGTTGAACCACTTGCCTCACGGATCCGCGGATCGTGGGTCATCGGATGTCATCGGCATCGAAGTTTTTAAAAAGGGAGACTACGATACCTGATGAGTACTGTTTCCGACATGAAAAATAGCTCAACCTACACACTACACACATTACATATTTCAATTCTGCAAGCTGTTTTCAGATTTTTCAGTTCAATTTCAGTGACTTTAAACATTGAAAATCCAATGGGCTTCACGTTTTTGGTGATTTTCAACGGGGATCGACATAGCGTAGGATATCGTAGGATTACATGGGTAATTAGCTGGTACGGTCGAAACGAAGAACATCAACATGATTTAACATAAGTTAAGAGACGAGACTAAGAGTCAAGCTTTGTGTTGCCACATGTCCACATTGCCATTCACAATCATTCACGATCAGAAGTTGGCTCGTACGATCTCATATGCTCATCATTGAAATATCGCAGGATTTTGATTTGAGGGTAATGTTAGTACAGCAAAAGTAAAACATCTCCAAATTTACCATTTTTTATGGGTGGTATAAACATGTATAAACATGTGCAAACCATCAAAACATGGGTGATACTTGAGATTCCTTGAAGCTATCTTTAGCTCCCCATTTGTGGAAGGTCCTCCAGTCCCAAGCACAACAGCGGCGATTGCTCCATAAAGGCCAAACTCCTGGAAAACTGAGCAGGGATTAGCCCTGATTGTCAGGAATAAACTAGCTACGTACTACCTACCATTAATTACTAGATATTTCTAGGAATCTAAAAAAAAAACTACCATCTGGTTATTTAACATAGCCATGGAAAGATCCACCATGTTTAATAGGTATCTATTTCTATGGGCCATCTATACCATGGCTATGTTAGTCATAACCAGAGGGTACTAGGCGTCAATAAAACCTACTGGCAGCCATTAGTACAGTAATCAATACCGATCCACCCATTAAATGCGCCAGGATCTTACATCAGCATTGATTGGCGCCAGGTTTGTGAGGAGTTTCCTGCTCCGTTTAAGGGGAACGATGCCTGGAACGATGCGCCAGAGTTTGATGATAAACCTCCTATGGAAGCCATGGCCCATGGCTAGTTCGATGATTTTGGATGATTGACCTATTAGAAATGGACCATTTTCCAGGTCGTTAAATGTGGCAATTGTTTCCCCCATTTTAGGGGGTCGATGTCGATCCTTCCATATATCGCCAAAACATGACCCTTCCAGCTATTTTGGACACATTGCTATGACTGGTCATGTCATGTCATGTCATGTCATGTCACGTGGGCATATGCGGCAAATTTTCAGTCCAAAACTTCATTGGTGGATTGGTGGATTACTGCTTGATGCATGTTGATTCCCACCTGAGTTTCTGGCGGAATCCCCATCTGAAAGCGCTGAAGGATCATTTCTGCCTTGTATCTATCTGGTTGGTGGTTGAGCCACCCCTCTGAAAAATATGAAAATCAATCGGGATGATTATTTCCAATATATGGAAAAATAAAAACATGTTCCAAACCACCAACCAGCTATGCTTTCGTTGATTCACCAACTCCTTTTGATGGATCTATCAATCGACTAGCCATCAACCATCGCAAAGAGACTGGTAAGCTGCCAACTTTGAGGATATCAAGCCTCATATTTCATGATTTTACAGACCATCTGATGATTTAACACAGCTATGGAAGATCATCATCTTTAATAGCTAAATCATCCAATTATATTTATATAGGACGTTTATTTCTATAGCTACGTCAATTTACCGGATGGTTCTCAGTAATAACCACCATTTTGCAAAACAATGCATTGTCCTATGACATAGTCCACTCGATGTCTGCTTTTTGGTTGGTTTAATCATGTTTACCCTCTGGTAAACATACAACAAACTATGGAAAATCACCATGTTTAATGGGTAAATCGGTAAATCAACGAACTAAATCACCATTTTCCATAGCTATGGCAGCTATGTGAAAAATTACCAGAGGGTAATCATCTTCGCCCCTGCAGAGTTCCCATGGTCCTCCTCAGAGGTCCGGACTGTAAGACCGGCACCAACCTTGGGCGAATACCCGCATCGTTTTTTTTTTTTGGCGCATCGTTTAAGGAAGCGTTACATGGTTCCAATGGTTGATGGTGATGCTTGAAACAGCAAAGCAAGGAGTTTGAAACCGCCCAAATAAATCCGCCCAAAAAATCAATAATGAATTTATGGAAAAACCAAGAGTACGCATGTGATTTGAACTTCATAACTGTGCTCTACCAATGATCGCTGCTTAAATCCCTACGAAATATCCCTATAGGTGAAATGCAATCACCATGTTTGATCGTTGAATCATCTACTTCACCCCAGCCATTTTAGGCTGGTTGAATCCGCCCATGTTTGGGGGGATTGCTATGGATTCCTATGGATTGCTATAACTATAGCCTTTCCACATGATTGCAGAAACAACATCATTTGCAATTGGATGACTTTTACTTGATCATGTCCACATTTCCAGCCGCATTTTTCTATGCTGCAAATTCGCCCCTTTTCGCCTTTGAATTGGTGAAATCCCAAATTCTGCCGTGATTTCACCCACCATTTTTGGGCTCACCACTCCCTCCACCACTGGCTGCCGTATATCCCCAATGTTTTTAGCATTTGGGGATTGCGGGATTGCTGCTTCTTGGTAAGTGGTTCACCTGGTAATTAATCAGTAAGTCCCCCATTCGTGGTTACTTGTAACATTTATAACTGACCCCAGTTACAAACCAGTTCCGAAGTAACAATTCCATATGAAACCCATATATATATATATATTACCAATGTTACTTCACCAAACCAGTTCCGAAGTAAGAATTCCATATGAAACCCATATATATATATATATTACCAATGTTACTGTTACTTCACCAAACCAGTTCCGAAGTAACAATTCCATATGAAACCCATATATATTACCAATGTTACTGTTACTTCACCAAACCAGTTCCGAAGTAACAATTCCATATGAAACCCATATATA
>Ga0126342_10002239_pt1 | contig 29667 bp, 33 predicted proteins | sample Cyp1metagenome_FD_92528 | JGI IMG/M metagenome (GOLD analysis project Ga0126342, IMG submission 92528) | Coral microbial communities from Lord Howe Island, Old Settlement Bay, Australia - Cyphastrea 1 metagenome | ecosystem: Host-associated > Invertebrates > Cnidaria > Coral ...
GGGTCCTTGGACTCCAGCTTGGACCGAAGCTGTGCAGAACGAAAGCCAGGTGCAGGAGGACACGAGCAGGGTGGCAGTTGGCAGTGCAGAAACGCAGGTAAAGTCAAGGTTTGGAGCTAGTTTCTAGTCGGTTCAGAAAGTAACGTTTGGCACTCTGGGGTACGGGCCGCGGGCCACTGTTGCTGCCAATCGTGGTATAGTGTCAATTGCGGTAAGGCCACTCGTGGAAGTGACAAATGAAAACCATTGATTTTAGTGGTATAGTGTCGTTTGAGTTGTTGAAATTGACCCTAGGGTTTTTATCCTTACATTAGGTATATCAAGAAACTTCCCAAAAATGAAAAGTAAATTACCAGTATAGTTTAGTAGCAAGTTACTCTTCTATCTTGGAGGTTTCTGATTCTGCAACCAAGCAAGATTGGGCTCAACCCAGGGGTCGGCGGCAGGGGGCGGAGCCCCTTAATGTATGGAGTAGCAAGCAGCACCTCGGGATGAGTTCTTTTCTTTGTCTTTTGCTCCAACTGCAACATCAGGCAACATGCATCGGCGGTAGCATGTTCAGCCTCTATGATTCAAGCAGTTGTTTGAGAGCTTGCTTCATCTGCTCCGTCTTGTCCTTTTTTCCGACGTAACTTAATCTGTGCAGCTGTTGACCGCAGAAAAACTACGGAGACTGCAAGAGTCTCCAGTTTGCATTCGCACCTCCCATCGTTGAGCCACTTTTTGCCCAAGCGAAGTGGATTTCAGTAGCTCCTGTACGGTGCTTGACCCAAAGACACAACGTTGGAAGCGGTAGAAAATATTGTGATATTCTGAAGCTGAAGCTAGACAAGCCACAAGTTTGGAAAGCCTTTTGAGTGGTTTGAGCGAAGAAAGAGAAACACTGCATCTCATAGCATCAAAACTCATCAAAACTCACCATTTTATATACTTCAAGGACAGGTTGATATTTCTTGTAGATTTATGGACATGCATGGAACATGCGCTTTACCTAGCAGCTGCGGGGTCACTTTCACACATCTTAGTCTTGTCCTTCTGAGCATCCAATCTCCGGGCTTCAGCTTCCTGCTCTGCAAGCCTCACTCCGAGGCCAGGATCAAATGCGGAGACATGCACAGAAGACGGTAGAATAGGAATGAAAAGGACAGGATTGAAACGGATTTGATCGTATTCAGCATATATTCAGGTTCTCAATGTTTATATTACATAATATATATATATATATATATTATATTTACTTATATATATATATATATACACTTATATATATATACTTATATATATACTTATATATATACTTATATATATACACTTATATTATATATATACTTATATATATATACTTATATATATATACTTATATATATTGTTGGGACCAAGACTTGTGTTCTCGTTTATCTTTGTCTCACAAGATGCCGTGAAAGTAGGGTACATTGTGTGACACCTTTGTTGTTGCCGGGATCATAACTGTTCCATTCTCATCGTCCAACGGTGCTATGCTGAGGTCGCTGGCCGCTTTTGTCCACGACCTCACATTGAGGATTGGAGGGCTATCGAATGGGCCACACGATGTGTCAAGTGTAGTTAACACAAAAACATTGCAACAATTGGTGCACTATAGCCAAACATGTTCAGAACTGTGCACAGCTGTTTCTTACTTCTGGAAAAGATTGCAAAAATGTACATTGTCATCATACTACTGTGTATGACTATATGTCTCAAGCTCGAAAATCATGAAGCTGGCGAGCTTCAAATAAGACCTGACAGTCTCAGCTTTCAAAGGTGAGTCTCTTGGGGCCCTGACTGATCAAAGGGGGATCTTCAAGCTTCTCCTGTGGCAAAGCGGCATAAGTGTCAAAGGTACATACTAGTTCACTTGGGATGAAATCTCATGCACTTACCATGATTCACCAAGTACTCTCTCTGAGTTCCAATCACCGCATGGCCTCTTTGGCTGCTTTCAGAGTTCGTTGCAGCGCATCGATATGCTCCAGGAGGGTGTAGTTTGCCTAGCGCTACACGGGATCTCCAAGGACGTAACACGTCAAAGGAACATCTTGCGCAGAGAGGCTGCTGACGGAATGAAAATGAATGAAACTGCTTCAAGATTGCGAAACGTTAAGCAAAGGCAAAGGCAATGCACGTATCGACGTATCACTTTGAAATATACACAAGTCTCGTTATACAAGTGACTGCCTCCGTGTTCAGCACGAATTGCAATTCCAACTGAGCCAACCTCAACAGCACTGCCAAATCTGCCCCAAACGAGGGGTTCATTTGCTGCTGCTAGGAATGCAACCGTCGTCGCTGTGGCTCCATGAAGCTATCCTGCCATGACTATAAGAGTTCCTGTGAAATACAGCAGGCATCAATTCCTGACTTAGAATGTTTTAGAAACTTCTAGATACATCTAGATATCATATAATCCATATAGTTTCAGATCTGCTTTAGAGAACCGACTCGACTCAAAATCTACTTTTGTACAAATGCTTCTGTAGCACTTCCAGTAGCTCGCTCTTAGTGTCATCTCACAAAAATATGTTGCGGTCAGTTTGAGCAAATCAACACATATAACTGAATCACTTTCCGCCTCTACTTGGTGCGTGATTCCAGCTTCAACCGCTATTCTCATCTTCTCCTTACTAGCCATTGCTGGGCAGGAGTTTAAAACTGAACCCAAACAAAATGTGTCCACTGAAACGAAAAAAGAACACCCGACCAAATCTTCTGGAGTTGCGCGTGTGTGATGTGTAAAACTCATGATGAAAGTCTGATCCTCTTCCTCTTGCTTCCTCTTGCTTCTACACTCCGCTACATATCATTTGGATTTGTTATGGATTTGGTTCGTACCTCCTCAAACCTTCTGGTTCCAAGTTGCGGAATTGCCGTTCTCGCCATACAACTTCATGTCCTGCTGCAAATACACTGTATAATCTGTGTAATTAATGGCATCTATCAAACCTCAGAGACATTCAATCGTGTTGGATTTATGTTGTAATCTTGTCCACATTTCACGGCAAAACACTTTTGCATCTCCGCACCCCGAGTTCATATGTCACGCACTTCCATGTCCTCCCGGGCGTTATCCTGCTCCTTAATCCAGTCGCAGTCCTCAAGAGTGCCGAATGTGAAATGGCAGTGTGTCAAAACCTTGTACCCCTGGTGAACATCAAAATAGCTGGTAAATGGATGTTCATCCCCCTAAAAATGTTATTAATAGGTATTGATCCATACCCAAATTATGCAAAAAAAAATGTACCACAGCACTTCATATACTTTATTCTCCTGCTGCTGCTCAACGGGCATTGTGTTATAGATGGCTTTGTACCTAGGTGTGGCTTTGCAAAAGGGATCTTGGCCCACTTTCAGATCTTTCAGATTATTCTAGACTATAGACTGGAATCAAAGCTTGAATTCCATCCATTTTTCTGATAGTTATCGCACCCCTGAGCATGCTCCAGCATGAGAATGAAACGAATACATGTCGCTGAGCAGGGAACGTCTCAAGTGCCAATTTCTGCAGCGGCTTCACTACTGCTTCTTCAAACTTCCTGAGTGCACCAATTGAGCACAAACAAGCTTTGCAGTATCCAAATTCTCTAGACTTGCTCCCTAAGGAGCTCCAAAACAATTCAAAGCAAACAGATGCAATCAGAAGTGTGATTGAAGTACAACTGCAATATGCATCAGTCTGGGAACCCATGTGATCCCATCTCTGACATTTCTCAACATCTGTCATCTTCTTGGCATACTGCACTATGGTGCCTTTGCCAGATGGCTCTGTGAGGACCTTGCATGATCTTTCAATGCGTTGCGTTGTGCACCACATGCAAACTTGGACGAGATTCTCCCCTATTCCCGGTCCACGTTGTACCAGTTCCTGAAAGCAGAAAGTCTCCAGTAGAGAAGGACAAACCAGTAGCAGCTTTGACTGCGTCAATTTTCCACTTTATGATCTTTGATGCTTTCTTCCAGCAACTTATCCGTTCTCAAATCTTGCATGGAGGCTCCTCCCGCAATAGCTCTGCATCGACGTCCAAGGAGATGTCTGTTTTGGCAAAGGTCATGCCTGCCAAAACAGAAGATAATCAAAGCACATTGCAACACGGGGGTCCCCACAGTGGCGAGCCCGCCTTTCCTTCTCCGAGGCATTGGCCGAATAGGACCAAAGCCTGGTTTGGACAGTTGCTCAAAGATCTGCAAAATTCGGCAAGGAACCACGCCACGCCACCATGGCCAGAAAAAGTGTTGCGATCTTAGCGGGTTGCCCTTTTCTCCACTTGGACTAGGATCGTGAGACTTGGAGCCACGCTTACAAGGACTGGCACTTGGCAGCTCTTGGCAAAGCACACTTCCTCAATAACATTGAGACTGGCCGAGAAATAGAATGAGATGTAAGTTACAAGGTCCATGAAAATTCAAATTCCCTTTCTCTTCACATGAGTTTTCTGTGGTTTTCTTTTTCAGCATTTTAAATGCCATCCGTATGTATCTATGTAAAATCAAAGAGCCTTTCAAAAACACCCCCGAAATTCCCCGAATGCTCTAAAATTGAAACTGCTCGAGAACCTAGTTATATAATTCAAAAATATTCAAAATAAGCGCAACCAAGGCTCAGCAAGGCACCATGTTCTTGCCATCGGAGTGTGGTCCTGACATCGCAAACGGGAACTGAGATGTTTTTCGTTCGCCTAGATCCCGGGTCCTATAGACCCAGAGCCCGCACCAGAATGAGTTTCGTCCACCCAAAAAACCGGGCAAAGATCTCATGTGTAGTTCAGGAAATATGAAAAATGAAAATAGATCTAAAATGGATGAAAATGGAAAATGGAAAATGGAGCGTTCCCAGCATGTTTCCAGTTCACTCCAAACATCGCCAGGTCGTTCAGTTTCGCTGTCCCGATCCATGGCCACCAGCAGTTTCGTAGATCGTCGACTGGCGAGCACAGAGAAGACCCACCGGCAACAGGTTTGGTTAATTTGGATTTGTGGAGACTGAAAGGACTTCAGTGCTAAGTAGTGCTATACAAGAGTCTTACCATGTCTTACCATGCCTTACCTGGCAACGTGATGCAACGTGATGCAACGTGCATGGACGTGACTCCGTGACTTGAGGTGCTCATCCCAAATCATTCCAATTCCAAGCTGAGGGAAAAAGCTTCGAGGCGATGGCCTCAACTCTTCCAGCACGAAGTCGAACTTGTCCGTCTCACAGCGTGGATTCCGTTGGGGAAATTTCCGTGCTTGGTCCTCAGTCGCAGAGTGCCCAAATGGGTGTCAATCTTGTTAATCTTGAGGCCTGGTGCAGATTTGCAGAATCAATCAGAACATATCAGAACTCACTGTCAAACAATGTCAAAAACCGGTGTGTACATATTTAATTTAAATTTGGAGATTTGGAAAGGTACTTTGAACATCTTTGAACATCCTTCAAGGCATCGGGCAATGCAAAAGACGTCCACAAAGTAGCGCCTGGACAAACTTAAAAAATATCCGCAACGCATATGGCACCGTCTAATTGTCAGCTTGCGACTGATTCACGCCGTATAATGCTGTCAAATACAGAGCCTTTGTAGAGACTCAGGACGCCGAACATACCTCAAACATGCATGTGTGACAGTCAGAATCTCTTGGTTGCCATACAGGGTTGATTTATCAGCTCATCACAGTTTACACATGACAAGGTTTTAAAGTATACCCTCGTACAATGCCAACAATTCGCAAATATGATGAGTTCAAGGGAATCGGAATCTGCATTCAATGGTTTAAATGGTATGTGGCTTTGTTTTCCAGTTGGATGCTTATGGAAGTTTAAAGCCCTGCTTTTTGGTGGTATTGTTTGCCTGTCCTTGTCAAATTTGTCAAGTAATCGAAGTCTGGCTTTCACTATCTGGCAGTGTGTCAAAACCTTGAAAACCCCTGTAGTTCACATCAAAATAGCTGGGTTAAAATGGATGTTCATCCCACTAAAAATGGATAAAAATGGTATGAAAATAGGTATTGATCCATAGCCATCTCAGATTCGCACTGTTCATGGCTGGCGTCCAGCTTTGGCTGTGTGAATCCAGAGGCATGGGTAGCGATTGCCATAAGGAGATCACTGAACAAGGCCTGGCAACACGGCAACACGCAGCAAGACCTCTTGAGACCTCTCTTTCTGTTAAAAGAAGCTACTGGAAAATATGTCAAAATATGTCAAAATGAGTAAAAAGCTGTTCACATCAAGGCAATATTGAAATGTGTAGCTTGAAGCAATTCTTTCTGATCCATTTCTGGCCTTCCAGCAGTGTACAACGTAATACTCTGGATCGAAACTGTGACAGAATTCGGCATAGCAAGCTCCGTACCTCCCATGTGCAAAAAGCCAGCAAAGCCAGGGACCAACGAGCTCTAAATATCTAAATCCATGAGTGGCATTGGCTTGTGAAGCAAAAATCTTGGGCGCCTTTCAGTTGTTGGCTGAACCACTTCCTCCACAACATCCTCACAGACAGTGGAAGCTCAAGGTCTCAAGGCCCAAAATGTCAAAAACTTACAGAATGGGCAAATATTGATCCAATATGATCCAATACATGCCAATAGGATTCCAATAGGATTCGAATAGGATCTTGTGCCCCTTTGTTTCAAAACAACTCTGTTCAACATCGAGCCGTGTGGCCTGTGTTGTGCTTGATTGAGCGATCTCACCGACTGATGTGAAGTCCTGCCATAGCAGGGAACAAAATGATGCGACATGGAACCACATGCAACAAGCGAATGGGAAACGTGGGAAGAGAATGCCTGAAGGTGCGGCGCACTGTCTTGACTCTTGACAAACCTTGACAAAATGGTCACTGGTGGACACATTGCAGCGGAATTTGCTCCTTGAAGAATTTCAGCATCATCTCCAGCTTTACACATCTCTTAGCAATGGTCCTATCAAGCGATGACAGCAGCAATGGATCTGGATGGAAACTGCGAAACTGCAAAGGCCTTGCGCTTTACCTTGGTAAGTTTGGGCCCCAAAGTGCCACCCGATTATCATTGGAAACTCCAACATTATCCTATTCATTGCATGCCTTACCAGTCACAGCGTGCTCTGAAGTTGCCCCCTTTTTGCCGGAATTGCTGTCGATCAACCATACCAATACTTGTAAAGCATCGCCTCGCAGTTGTTGCTACCACATTCAGGTTTCTCAACGAGTCCTCAACCAAGCGAGAACAAGCAAGGTGTCAGCAAAGCTTGAATGGTTCCATGAGGAATTCGAAACTGCTGGTGCTAGCATTGTACCGTCTGCTGGACTCTGTGAGTTTCTATCAGAGAACTTTTTGATCTCAGTGATCTCAGCATATCTCAGCTTTGTTGCCGTTAATTGACAAGCCGTGATCCTCATCAAAGCGCTTTGATGGGTTGCCTACGAGGCTGCAGGTCATGTCCTGAAAGAGTCACACATTGGAGTCTGCGCTTCAGTGAGTTTTGAGATGTGGCAGATCTGGCGGGTGGAAAGGGTGTCCTTCTTGTCCATTCTCACAAGACAACTGACCTCAACCAAAAGAATCTGGATTAGAAGCTGGGAAAGAAACCGCTAGACACACTGCCAACATAAGCCCCAGCACCTTTCGTAGAGCTATAATACTATACTTATCTATACTTTCCTGGTTTGCAGTACAGTATATATAAGCAAAAGCAACTAGATATTGCTGTATATTTGGACAACCAAAACTCTGCAACTGGGGCCGGAACAAATTTCATAGCTCCAGCGTCTGTAATCTTGTTCTTGTCAAGCCTCTTGACAAAGAAAGACTGACAGTCTGAAGGTCGGCTTGCTGTGCTCAAACAAATGTCTCACACAAGCTAAGGTCCGCGCGCAAGCAGCCTGCAGAAGGACTGTTTCTATGCAGTCTGATACTGTAACCCTGAATGGAAGTAGATACCATGCAAAAGGCTTGCGGTCATCCACTTGTATACCAAGATCCAGATGAAACTGAGTCTACAGTATGTTATGATATGTCATGTATGTTCAACTCAAGATGAGGCAGCGCCACCAGGAGGGAGACAATATCAGACAGGCCACCGGCCCTCCCGGCCCTCCCCCAAACGATCCAAAGCGAAGCGGCCTCAACCGTCCATGTTCTTCCATGGCTCGGGACAAGTCCACGGCACCAGCCTTGGCGCACCCTGAGAATGCCAAATTTCAAGGGCCACTGTTGGCGATACCTCGTTGTTCATGACCTAAGCACCTCCAAGCTCTGCACATCTTGAATCTTGTTGTTGATGAGCCAAAGTTCCCTGCATTGTGGCTGGTGGCTAGGGCACCGTGCTGTAATCCGTTCAAAAACGAGACTATCTGTTTTCCATGACTCTGAATTTCATCTTGTGGAAGTGTTTGCAACCATTGAAATTAACTTCCCCTTTCTGTGATGTACTCCCTTCATCTCATCATCTAATATTCTGACCATAGCCACCACAGCGTAGGGGCTCAACTTCCGCTTTCAGATTGAACTTCTCAAGTACATCTGAACTATCTCAACACACCTGAACTATTCCTGACTACTGTCAAATGATCCTGACAACTCAGCCAGCCTCAGTTTGGGCTGGCGGCAAAGATGTTGAGCGAAAGCGCTGGCACCAGCGTCTGTCAAATCAGACCAAGTGAAGTGAAGCGCAACCAAGCCACAGCCCTGTCGCGAGCAGTCGTGATCTTGCGAACTTGCTAAGTAAGATTAAGAAATTGCTGGAAATTGCACATTTGACATTAGCATGGTGCACATAAAATTAGCAACGGTAAATCTGAAAGCGAGCTAGTCTTACTGTGGCGACAAAATCCACTATGTCACTATGGATGCTGTTTGAAAACGAAAAGCTGTGCTTTTTGCCGAATATCTAAGATACAATCCCCTTCTTGGCAAAATCAGTGACTTGGACACCTGGCAACGACTGACCGCCTCCCCAAATGCTTCTGCCAAATACGTTGCGGCAAGATCCCCAATGTGATTCTCGCCAACTGAGAGCTCCTGAATGCCAGTGTTTCCAATAGTAAGTACTCCGAAGCGGCTCGAATCTGCTGGAAACCAAACAGAAAGCTTCCATGAAAGGACGTCGAATGGCAAAGAAACAATTCCTGGATTCGATATGCCACAAAGGTTGCTTGATTTTGGTTGCAAAGAGGGTCCTTGAGAGGATGATTCTTGACCTCCGTGCTTTTCTGCTCATAGAAAAGGTGCACATCGTTATCCCAGGAGATTGAAGAATGCCACACTGCGCTGCAAATTTGGTTGTATCACAGCACCAGTTTTTGACACAATAAGGGCACACACTATAACCATCTATAACCCGCATTCGCATACGTTGGTTGATCTAAATTGCTTCATAAAGAAACGCGCGTTATTCTTCTGTTTTTTTTTAACTTGCGCAAAACTTTCGCGAACTCCATGTTTATCTTTCGTGGGCAACAATGCCTCTTATGAAGACTCAGTTATTACGAGTACCTGCCAGATTATCATACGTAGGTTCATTACTTCATGATACGAGTGGCCTTGTAAAGATGCAGCTAGCATCACGGAATCCCTTCTCCGGACAGGTAGATGGTTGCTAATGGTTGGTTATTGGATTTATATATTCGATTATGTTTGCATATGTTTGCAAGGCTTACTCAGCCACCCCACCTTTCAAGATGCAGTTTCACTTTCGCCTGCTCCTTAACCGAACTTTCGCATTTTTTTCGCAAAAATATCCCTGTAAGTGAGATTAAGTAAATATGTACATCTAGCTCTGGCGAAACTTTCACAAAATTCCAATTTTACTTTTGCAAACTCGACAACTACACATCTTGCGAAGGTTCGAAACATAAAATGAACGGTCTTCGCAATCAAAATTCTGTATAGACCTTTAGTTAGCACTGTTTAGTTTTGCTTTGTTTTGTGCTGTGTCGCAAGCAGGAACTGCTTGTCCAAACTGCCAAGGATTCTGTGGCATACTGAGACTTGAGCCACACGGGCCAGAGCCCTCACACCTTCGTTGCCAATCTCATTGCCTGAGTGAAAGATCTTCTCCCATCTTCTCCCAAGCTTTCACATATTTGATCATTACATCATGAACTTCACATCCTCTTTTCGTCTTTTTGTATCTTTTTTGTGCCATCAGTGTCTCAGTTCCTCACCAGTGAGGTCTAATTCTTGCAAATGAGGAGGCAAGGCCTGCTCAACAAGTGCTACGGCTTCTGCTAGAAAATCGAAGAAGGCTGAGGTGCAAAGGTGTCCAAACCAGCCTTAACTTAGATAATGGTCCTACTACAAGTAATTATATCTTTATACTTTATCCTACCGGTTTGCTTAAACATGCTTGTCAAACACCTCTGTTACATCTATTCCAAGGCCATGGGCCTGCGCAAGCTCTGCAATGGCCTTGTCTACTCTATAGCAGGAAGCAACGTATTGCACTGCGATCTTCAGAGTTGTGATTCAAAGACTTAACAGATCACATTTTGGGAACGAACACTAGAGGTTCGTAACACACATGTTTCCGGCTCAAATTTATTGTTCTCGCACAAAAATGCATGAAACATGCACAGTGCAGTTGTGCTAAGCCTCTGCAAAAATGGTGCCCTTGGTTCCGAACAGTGTCGCCAACTTTGTTGCCAGAAAGATCCAAGAGCCGCAGTTTGTTGGCCATTGAAATGGCCTGCATCAAAAGGGAAGGACCAAAGGTTTGCTCTCTGGAGCCTTGCGGGAAGAGCTCGATAAGCAAGTAAGTGTCAACCATCCTTCAACCGCCTTCAAATAAAGCTGGCCATACTTCAACCTCCTTCAAGCCGCACACGACTGACAACCATGTTTTTTTCTTTATCGTTCTTTCTCTTCAATAATTACCGAGATACTTCAGAAATAATTGGATTATGTTGGCCTTGCTGAGTTCGACCATGCCAAAGTCAGAGATACGGTTGCCACCTCGGCATCTGAGACGCAGTACTTGTACCAGCCGTTGAGTCTTGCACAATGAGAAAGATCTACATGTGAAAGAGAAGGAGAAGGGGACAGGGAAGGAAGGAAGGAAAAAAGGAAGGAAGGTTGTTGAAATGGCCGTGACGTACAGTAGACCTAATATTTGTTTCTATGAGGACTGCAAAGGAGACGGTCCATGGCTCAATGGTTCAATGGTTCAGGTGCACCAGCATCTTCCACCCTACTAGTAGGAGCCTCACTCACATCCAAAGTGTGCAGTTTTTTACTGCCACCATTCTCCACAGCTTTGGCCAGTTGAGCCGCACCCTCGTCTCCAACCTGGTCAGTCACAGTTCAATCAGTGCAGCAACACGACCATATCTCACATCTCAAAAGTTCCCAGGAAATTCACATGTCATCACCTGTCACTTGAAGGCCTGATGGAATCATCACATTCATCAGCTCAGAGCAAAACAGCAAAGCGCACGAATCACTTGTTTTCGTCTGCACATGAGGTCACTGGGCTCCAGGAAGCACAACAAGCAAATGTTCAAGAAACCGTGAGTGATCATCAGTCATTCACAAAAAATTCCAGATCAAAAGCATAAATGGCATAAATGTCCTGGAACCCGAGCCAGGCTCCGTGAATCAGCTGCTTAAGAGGCATTTCATGCCATTTGAGCTGCACATCTGAGTCAGGTGAGCAAGGACAGACCCTGGTCAGGCCATTGTGTGGATCGAGCTGAGATCGTCTATTGAAACCATGACTGACCGCTGGATTGACTGCTTGACCGCGCCTAGCTTGCCTGGTGGGGGACAACATTGCCATCCTCATCAAGCTCCTGTTCCTCCTGTTCACTCAATCTCTGGAGCTTTTCTGGCAAGCACTGTATCTGAACTCATGTGTTGTTGTGCGTGATTGGGGGCAGTCTGGGTTCAGGCACAACTCGGAACAACAGCCAATGCGCCCAATCAAAACAACAAACCAGTCTCAATCAAAACAACAAACCAGTCTCATGAAACAAGATGCACTGCTGTACACAGTGGACAAATGGAAAGAAAAAGAATGAAACAAGGCCACCAGTGATAGATGAGACTTTCGGTGACTTTCTGGAAAGTCCGACCTGCATGTTTGCAGTCGATAATGTGTTGTTTTTGTTTGTAAAACGCCGGAGTCCTCTTCTTCATCGGCCTCCTCGTCATCATCATCGTCTTGCCAAGTGTCCCAAGGCACCTGCAGCGACCGGTTAATCATTTCACTTAAGAATTCCCCGGCGGCATCATTTTTGTCACAAGTCTTTTCAAGATCCAACGACACTTGGTGGTGGAAAGACAACACGGACGGGCTTCGCAGAATCAAGAGCGCCCGTGCATGACTTTTTGCACCAAGTGTCGACGCATGCCTGGATTGCAGCACGCCGAATTGAGTGCATACAAGAACTGTTGTCAAGTTGGGACATTGACATACAGTCTGGAACTTCAATGAAACCCAGGAGTTGGTGGGCAGAATGCCAGCGGCGGAACAGTCTCCGAATGCGGCCACGGTCAATCTGGAAGAGTGGAAATGGCTCAGAATATACAGTATCAATATCCAACGTAATGGAATCGGAATGGAAAGATTGAGCCGTTCCGAGAGGATCAACCATCAGGCCCATGGATTGTTTGCTAGATCTCCTACTTCTTGCCTTTCTTGCTGTGTTTGGAGGCAGTGTTTGCCAGATAAGGATCCCATGTCGGACCCTCCGGAGTACCCTCATCAAATGCCCAGCTGCTTGCAGATGTGGTTGCTTCCCTGCTCGGCATACCAAACGATCCAAGTGTGTCCAATGTTTCCTTTTTTTTCCTACGAAGTGGATCATCGTGCCACGAGTCGAGGCCCTCGATTGTGTCACCGGAGCTCGTGAAGCTTCGAATCTCTTGTGCCTTCTCTCTAGCCTTGGCCCAGGACAACGTTTTGTGCTCTTCATACAGATTCCTGATACGTAGGTTGCGATGTCGGGCAACAACCCACAAGAAACGTCGAACCAAGCTGTGCGATGGATCAACGCCTTCCTTCTCCCATTTCTCCAGCTCCTGCATCAGCTTGTTCTCCATGATGAGTTGGACGGCTCTCAGGATGTGCACAGAGGCCAATTGCTCTTGGCATATGTTGGAAAGTCTGTCTTTGAGTTCCAGAATGCAAGGCCTTTTTGGGTCCGCATCTTTTTTGTCACGACCAATGAAAACAGGATCTCGCACATCCATCTGTTGCCCAATTTTCTCGGACAGCATTTTACGAAAGTCCCTGCCAGTGGTCGCCCGGATGTCCGAATCCTCAAACAGGTCCTCTTTGGAAACAACTGGCAGAAGCACAGGTTTGCCTCCTTGGCCCCTTTCTGCTGACCTTGTGGCTTGGTCACACACCTGCTTGATCAGTTGGTGAAATTTCTTGTCATGAATCTCATGACGATTTTCTGCACCCAGGACTAAGACCAAAACCAGGCGCTGGTGAAGAACCTCTTCTCCGATGCTCTCTTGGTTGGCCTTTTTCATGCACTGGTCCAACAGGTCCACTGCTTGCCCCCCCAGTTCCCACCCTTCTGTGTCAAACAGAAGCAACTCTTCTTCAACTCCAGGGGTAGTCCATCCTTTGCATTGCCATCTGTGAACCTCAACTCCTTGAGTGCAAGCCTTATAGTGATCTTCGTTGGCTGGACGTTCGTTTGAGCCAAGAGCTTGAACCAAATCATTGAGCACTGTGCTCTTGCCTTGCCGAGCTCTGCCAAAGAGGAAAATAGGGCATTTCTGGACAAGTTTCCTGGCATCTTCGCCGCAAATGGCCAAGAGCCCTGGAAATTGTTCCTTGATTTCCATGTCCCAGAATTCTTCTTTGATGTCATCCCCCTGCAGGGTCTCATCCAAGCGTCTGTTGTTTTGTCCACCAACCGCAGGTCCTTTGCCGATGCACTTCCGCTCTGTGGGCATGCGCTGTTCTACGCAACGAATACACATTGCTGAGGCAGCATGTGCAATAGATCTCTTCGCAGTTCCAGCCAACAGCGAGCCAATTTCAAGAAGGCAAGTATGGCAGTCAGTTTCAAAGCATGGCATCTTGACCGCTCAACTGGTCTTCCTGAGAAGCCTAAAACAACTGCTGCGGGCGGAAGATATCGACATATATCGACACATATCGACGCATATCGACACATATCGGCATGTATGCATATATCATGTATATAATCAGCAACAGCCGGACAACTGCCACCTACTCCCACGCCAAAAATGGTGTTGCAATCCTGTAACCTGGTCTCAACTTACTAGTGATAGAAGACTCTTCAGACCTCTTCGGACAGATCATCACAGCAGTCGAGCTGGAGTTCTTCCGCGCGCCTCATGAATTCGCAAGACCGACTTGGTTGGATCCTGGTCAAGTTCTGTTGGCCCCACTTTGGCTTTGCCAGCGGGAAATCTTGCAACCGGTACTACATGATCTACATGATCTACATGATCTACATGATCTACATGATCTACATGATCTACATGATCTACATGATCTACATGATACAGTACATGATATTACATGATGGATCATGATGGCACCTATGTTTTTCCAATCGCCAAGCCAGTTCCCTCACCTCAAGGCTTTGAGCTCCAAGATCCCTTGAATCAAAAGCATATCAAGTTGAACAGTTGTCCAGCAACACTTTATGAATAGCAAGCTGTCCTTGAGCAAGAGGTATTTGCCATCCTCCCAACCTTGGGAACGAACTCTTCGGCGAGTGCATGGGCCACACATTTTTACAACACCTGTGTTCTGTTTGAGTGTGCTTTGGCAAAACTTCCTAACACGAGTTGTCATAAATCAGAAGTTGGATGATATCTTGTCACTAGGGTATGTGTCACTCATCATGCCACCTCCTTGTGCGCAAAACTGGATGCACACTTCTGTTTGTAACGATGAATTAGACGGTCGTGTTTGAAGTTCCAAGGTGCTCATGATCAGATCCACAATATTCCTGATGATGCCGAACCTGGCAGGTCAACTGGACTGATTGAATTGACAAGAAACGAAACATCTAGGCATTGAAAAATGCATTAATTATATAATATATATGTGTGTGTGTGTGTTCATTCTTCTGCGATCAAGAAGTTCGGTGGCCCAAGTTCCACAACAATGTTCTTCAGACAAGCGACATGTTGTTCCGTGTGAGGCCAATCTGCTCCGCAAAGCTGCTGGTGGTGTACGTCTGTACGCCCAACAAGGAGTGCGACCATGGATCCTTTGGATGCTGCCGTGACCTCAGCTTCACCGGGTTCAACCAGTGCTATGTTCTGCTTGTGGTTTTGGCATCGCGTAACCGTTACTATTTGACTCCTTCATAAGATCGGCGCAGAAAAGCGCTGTTGCAAACCATTTGTGATTTTGACATTGATCACTATCTTGTGTCCTACAAAAAGGAGTAGGTTGTGCCTTTGGTCTCCAAGTGAATCAAAAGTCTCAGGTGTCATCACTAGGTTCAGAAGACGACAATGAGCAACAGTACTTCCAATATATGCTGTTTGTCCTTCAAGGCTTCAGCCTTCATATTTGAGATTCATTCACGGCGTGCTAGTTCTATACCTTTCTACTGGCGCAAGAACGTGGATGCCATGCGTGGTATTTTCAAGCTCAGCCTCTACATGAAAAATGATGAGAAATGGCATCTGTCGATCATCTTGTAGTTAACAGCGTGAATTGGACATCGTAAGCTCCAGGCACATACCCAATCTTGATAGTGTCACAGCCTGCCAGAATGGCCTGCACACATCCGCCAAAGCTGCAATACTCACAATATCTCACAATCAATCAAAGCAATCATCCCAATTATATATATGTTTATAAGATATGTATATATATAGATTATGCTGCATATGCTATATATATATGCCATATGCCTTATATGCCAATAACCTCCAAATCCTTTTTTTGTCTCACAATGATACCTCTCCGTGGCTGTTCTATGCTTGCTAAAGAAGGACTGCCCAGTTCCACTATGCTCATTTCATTGCTCCAAGTCTGTGGTGCCTGTGCTGTCCAACGGCCAAGCTTGAATGCATTGTTCTTCAGCTCTGTCGCAAGGCATGCACCTGTGTCAAACTGTGTCAAACTGTGTTAGAGGCAGTAAACCCAACTCTAGTAGTAATAATATCATAATATTACCCAATCTCTAAATCAAACCCAACTCTTCAAACCCCAGCTCCGGCAGTGGCTGCGCTGCAAAGGCACCTCGCTGAGACTCCTTAGTCAAATTTAGTCAATCAGGAGATTCATGAGAGCAAGATGTGGCTTATGAGATTCATGGTGGTCTTCACGTGCTTCTTATGGTTCTGGTTCTAGTCTTTCTAGTATCTGTGAACTGAAGATTGAATCGTTTCAAAATATTCCAAGAGGAGGTGTTTTGAATCCTACCAAATAATAATTATCCAGAGAAAACATATCTATTATAATCTCGATCCCATCGTGTGCTGAACGGTTCTATCTTGCTGGCAGCTTGCTGGTTTGGATTTTGGGATGTTCTGAGCTCCAGGCCAGGTGGGAACGCCAGTTGTAGTTTGGCTTGGGCTCATACTCGTGCATGGCCTCGCACCAAGTCTGTGGCTTGGTGCCTATCCAGCCGATCCCTTGTCCATGTTTCATGAAATGACGTTTCTGTTTGTTGTATATGTTATATGTTGATATTTATTGTCACTTCGTTGCTTCGGGCCTGTTTTACTGTATCACGATGGTTCTAGATCGCCCGTTCCCGATTCAGCATGTGACCCAAGTGCAGATTTACAAAAAATATGGTACGTAGAAAGTCAGATCAATTTCCCAAATCTCCAAGTGGTCTCAAGCACTTGGAGCTGAAGCTGGAAAGACCCAACAGACCCAACATCCCTCGACTCGCAGCTGCCTTGACAGATGCCAGCTCGGTGCTGCCAGGCAACTTGCAGTTCACCTCGGTACCTCAGCATCTTTGCAGCTGACTGGATCAAAATCATACTTCCAGCCTGGAGTCAAACAGTTCAAGAATCAACAAGGCCTAGCATGTTCCTGTTTCGAGTTTCAAGCGTCTGTATGCCTGTCATTCAAAGATTGAAAGCGTCTGTAGAGTCTAAAGCTACAGTCTTCTGCCAAAAGATCCTGTCTCAAGCTAGTCTCAGCTTTGAGGAAGGAACGCACCACCAGCTTGACTGGATTCTGCTCAAACTCACTGGTTGCCTATGCAAAGAGCATGGGACGAGAGTGGCGTCAGCGAAGAAAAGTTGGACAGCCATGAAGCACTTTGGGTACTGACCGTGCCTTCGGATTGCCGGGCAAAGTGATCTTTCTGTATCTGTATGCACCGGAGGCCACGCAGCCATGGTTCTCCTTCCGGTTCAGATTAAAATACAGAAAGTATTCTGAAGTCAAATAGACAACGAACGTCCATTGAGGAAATCATTCATTGATTCTTTGACATTCTTTGTATCAGTTTGCAATATTGTGCATCAGCTTCCCGGTCCTCATCCTCAAATGGATTGGGATGCTGCATCTCGTCCACTGGCTCCTGAGTCGGTGAGTTGAACAACTGTCATGTCAAGCCAGGATAACCATTGGACCCATTTGGACCCATTGGACCCATTGGACCCGTTGCAGCAACTTCACAGCAACCAGTCGCCTCGGGATCGAGAACCATCTGGGAGAAGTTCTGGTTGATGCAGGAAGCTTCCTGCCGAGAAAAATGAGGAAGTGGCAGAGATCAAGATCCACAAAAAGATGAGATAAAATGAGATCAGATGACCAAACCGAATCAAACCGTCCAGCACTGAAATCTACCAAACTTCACAGACTCCCACCTGGCCAAGCTTCACAGGCCCATTCATGCTTTCCTGCAGGGCGCTCAATAGATGATAATAGAAAACAACAAAAAATTATATAATTACATAATCATACATAATCTACATAACAATAAATCACTCGCAAACCAAGTACAAATTGTACAAATCAATGAATTGAATAACTTATAACACTATGATCTACGTGGATCTGATTTACTTTGGCACAACATGTTTTGTTTGAAAACATCGAGTGCTTCAGGCGCAAATGGCAATGGAGGGTGTAAACATAAACACTTTCAGAACTACTGTAAATCTTGTAGTGCCCAAAGTTACCAGAGTTGCAGTTACAAGGGAAGTTTAAACATGTCTTTGCTATTGCGGTCTTAGCAAGACTTGTGCTAAAGGACTTTGATGCGGTGATATGATTTGAAAATTTGAATTGATTTGAGATGTGTTCAGCTCCTTGTCGTCAGCGTTGGGAGGATCCTGCGCAGTTTCATTGACCTTTGCACGGGACACGCGTGAGGTCGGAGGCAGCGCATCCAATGCTGAAATTGGAGAAACTTAGTCGAGAACCGTCAGGAAATCAATCTGGGAGCCATCTCGCTTGTCAAAGATCAACTTGTTTGCCACCTGATGTGCATCTGGAGAAATGTGTTCCTCTCCCCGATGTCGGATACAGTACTGAATCGATCATCTCAATTCTATTCGCATCAGTTCAGAGTTGACTGGCCTTCGACACGACGATGTCCCAGGAGTACACTGACCTGCGATGCAAGACAAGCCCAAGAGCAGACCCCCTGCGCCTTTGTTGGCACTGAAAGTCACAGGAAGACGTCCCGTATGCGTTGCACACCTTGCAGCTGCCACAAGGCAGGCCAACACGTGATCAGTGGCCTCAGCAGAGAAGTTCGGGGTAGTTCAGGCTCACATCACCACTCAAAATGAACATGTCTGGACTATCAAGAAATATCAAGAATTGAAATTCGACCTTTCGGTTCATCTTGGGAAAGTGCAATGACCGTGACAGAGTCATCATTCTGCAGAAGTTCCTGCGAGGTATTGCTAAGTCATCAAGTTTCTGAAGGTTGTTCTACAATGCTAATTCAAATGCAAACCGAATGGAGAGGCTCCAAGCAACTAGGATCTACCCGGAAACTCTCAAGCACTTAGGTCAAAACATGCTGGAAACGACTTTCTGGACCTCTTGCTTAAAGAGATGCAAAATGATCGAAATAGCAAGACACACACACACAACCCAAACTCTGCTCACACAAGCCACACACCGACTTGCTTGCAAGCAAAGAAAGCAGAACCACGTCTGCACTACCAGGCTTGCAGCACTACAAGATCCACAGGCAGCATGCAGCAGTCATCCAGCTTTGGAAGCCAACCCTCTACAGACTCTACAGCCTCAACACTCCACGCTTCGAAAAGAAGACGAAAGGAGTGGCAAACGTGCGGCATCATGCAGCATGGACAGTCCGGCAAGACCGGGTCATCTGAAGTGGTGACGTTGAAGAAATTCAGATCCTGCACTCAATCAAATCTTGTGGGCAAGCGAGAAAGATGAGAAAGTGAAACAAAAAATGCAATCAATTGGAAAAAGCATGTGATAAAAGAATTGGAAAAAGTCGTCCTCAAACCTCTTCAGCGGACGCTCAGTCTTTGCAGTGATGCGGTCGAACATCTGCGCAAACGGAGGCAGGAAAGCATCACTGGATTGTCTGAAACTTCGGAAACTGGACCATCTGCTGCGCTGCTGATCAGCAAGGGATACTCCAGTACTAATATCTACAAGTACTGTAGGTGCAAGGGAAGCTTCACCAGGGTGAAGGAGTCTAGGCAGTCAAAATCCGATCATATCCAATCAATGGGACTGGATTTCCTGTGATTTCCTTCTTGCAAAGTCTGGCCTTGCAATAGGTAGGCAGATTGCCGGCCCAAATGACATCTTCGAAGTCCACACCCTGAGGAAGCGCACGCCGGTTCTCTTGCTACGGACAGCGACAGATCTTATGTGAGGAAAGGAAGGCCTTCGCATCAATCTGAAGCTTGGCCTCAGCCGGAGTCCCAATCCCCAAGACAGCAGCAAAGGATCAAGTGCAATCACATTGTTGGGAAATGGATGGTAAAATAAAGGGAGGGTAAAACTGGTGGTGAAAAGGCCAGAAGTAAGAGACACAATGTTCCAGGTAAAGCAACTCGCAAATTCTATCAAATTCTTTCAAATTTCATAAAAACTCTAGCCGAGGAACAAGAGACGTAAGCATGATTTCGCGCATGAGGGTCCATTCAGGTCTAGTTTGCACTGACCACTCCTCACACCGGGATTTGGAAAGAATCAGACAAGCCAGCTGGAACTTTTCTTGCACTCATTGGCATAGGCATTGGCAACATCTCAGTGACATTCTATATCATTCTATCATGACCGTGATAATCATGGCAATGGTGCCCTGCCTTGAAGGAAGGCATGCCTCTGCGCGTGGCTGTGGTCTTCTTGCCTTTTCCTTTGGCTTGATTCTGGTTGGCCTCCCAGAGTGAATGTCTCAAGCTGAGCTTAAAGCTTGGCTACACTTTGCTCCAGCTGTCCCTTAATGATCAGCTATCATCGCGCCTGGTAGTAGGGTTTTTGCTTCTGTCCAAGAATACCCTCTTGGTAGTTTGCTTGGATACCCTTACCTTAATTCAGAGAAAGCAGCCAGCACAAGATTCTCCCAACTTTATGTTGTCTGGAATCAACAAAGAACCCCAAGGGCCGCACTCTTGCCTTTTCCCTTCATGCCTTCAAATTCAGAAGTCTAAAACCCGCCAGGACAAAAATCTTGGAGTCAACTTGACACGGCTTTCGGCAACTCCTGTGCTCATACTCCGAGCATACTTCCACAACATTCCACAACTCGGCCACGGCCATACCACGCATACTACCCCTGCCTGAGGAGCGACCCCTGCCCGTGGACTTGCCGGGCACTGGTCGGCTATCTACCAGGGAGAAGCCCTCCTCATCTTTGCCTCAGCATCTGCAGCATGGTTTAGGGCTTAGGGCTTATTCAGCTCATTTCAGCTCTGCACACCTCTGCTCCCCGGTTGATTTCATGCGGTTTTCTGCCCAAGCTTTGATGGATAGTAAGGATCAGTAGCCAAGAGGGTGGACTAGTATATAGGCCTGAGGATTTTGATAGCGATGAACATAGGATCGGATTCAGAATCTGAAGATAAGGGTTTGCCGTAAACATTTATATAAGTAATATCAATGTAATAACATGTATCATGTATCTGAATGTAGTAACCCCACACTGGGCTTTAACCTCTCATTCGTACAGCACATTACAGCACCTTAGTAAGTAGCATCATCATGTTGATGCCATGGTCTGCATACATTCGCAATCATTCACACGTCGGATCACAGCAGCAAAAGCGCCCCCCAACCCAAATTTACTCACGCATTCCCTCGTTCAGTGCACTCTAAAGCCACTCTGCTTTCGGCAGAAGCGGCACCATCAACTTTGGTTGATGGTGGAAGAAAGACGAGCACCGGCCACCTGCTCTTCAATGCCAAAAAAACTGCTGGATATCCAGATAGCGGCACATGGAAAAGCTAGCGGCCCTTGAGGTACCAACATACGCATGTCCCTGCAAAGTCCGTTTGGATTGCAAACAAGATGATTGTGGTCCATTGGTTTGATTCTACAGCACCAAATTACCGTTTGGGTTTTACAGGGGTATCAACTGATCATTCCAAAGCGTTTCTCCGGAATGGCCATGAATTCACTTCTATGTCCTACCAAGACGGGGCCGCTTCGATGGGATATGGTCCTCTGCGACAAGGTCCTCGAACCTGGCCAAAAACACGAAAAAGTTGCAAGGTCGATCCATTGAATCCATTGAAAAACAGAACAACATATGCCTTCAATATGCCCAGCCACAGCATTCTGCAATTGAAGTCCATACCATCAGGATAGTTTTGGTATGGTTTGGTTTCACATAAAAAAGCTGAAAGAATCTGAGCCCCGAACAACTGCCCCAGATCTTCAGATGACCTTGACACCACTTGCTCGCAGAGTCGCTGTGCCAGCCTGCAGGTGCAGTGGCAGATGCAGCGGCAGGGACCCACATATTTTCTGGGTAACAAAAATGTCTGGAAACGTCTCGACTGCCCTCCCACTGATTAAATAGGACTTGGGTGTGGCATCCGGTCGCACTTGCAAAGCCCCACTGCTAATGATGGCACCCTCTCAACATCCAAAATTATCGCACCATAATCATTACCATAGCACAAGTTCATGGCCGAAAGGGTCAAAAGGGCTGAGTACTGGCTGGGCCAAGTGACTCAGCACTGCAATACCTGCGACAGCTTTGCAGGAGCTCCTTGACATTCTGAGGACCGGCTGATTGCAATAGTGCCGCTTCAGCTATGTTTCTCACATCCTTCGCACAGTACTTATCTGCTATGGCCCAAACTTCAACCATATTCAACATATTCACATCTGCCGGAGTGTGCAGTAGTGTATAGGCCACATGGCTGTCCAAGAGCATCGACAGGAACAATCGAAAGCTAACTGACGAAAAGTCTGTAACTGCAACTCGACCAGTCATCGCCTCTACGCAGTTGCCGAAGAACTGGCGCTTAAATACTGGGCTATGAGCAGCAAGCACGAATTTGTTTGCCTTGATAGTTTCAGAATCCCCTTCAAACTCAAAGCTGACCATGTCTGACGTTGGATCCAGACTATTTGTGTCATCTGGAATCCCGGGAATTTCTGAATTGGCTGCACGGAAGTGCACGATTTCCAAGCGAGTGAGATCAAGCTTGGCACTTGTATCTGTCCGAAGCCTGTCGTCACATAAGAAGAGCTCAAAGTCTTGATAGCTCTTTAGGCCAAGCGGACTGAGAAAACGAACATGATTCGTCTGCGGACCAGACAAGTCTAAAGCAAACTGTACAGCCGCACCACAGCCCTTCAATTCCAGCACAAGCGTAGTAGTTCGCAATTCCAAAAGATTGGAGCCCCATAAGGCAATGCTTGTGATTGTGACTGGGGCATCAAAAAGCAGCGCTGTTCTAAAGATGCAAACTTCTCTGCGGATCCTCGTTGCACTCTCCGTGCTGGGCCGAGCTCCACGGACGAGCTGAGGCACTGTCTTTGACAAAGTGCACGTTTCACCATCCAAAAGTCTTCGGGCCACCGGGTCGAGCGACTCCAACTTCAACATGTCGTTCCAGGGCTTGAGCAGAAAGTGCGTGAGATCCAAATAGAAGATACGCCATCACCCTCAAACACCGGAAAACCATGAAAAACCATGGAAAACCGAGTGCATTGACTCTTGCGATTGGAAGTGGCAAGGATAGATACTCTATATATATATACATATATATAATATACGTATAATATATCATGGAATCATAGATCATATATTGTCATATATTGTCTACGCTATTGTATACTCAATGGTCATGCCCACCTCAAGTGCGCATCACAGAACTTAGGGTCCCACCTGGCTGCAGCGCCTGGATTGGGCCTTTGCCCTGGGCACTCAGGGGACTCCCAAATTCTAAGCCCTGCCCTCAATTTGCCCTCAATAGTTCATGTGGGGATGGGTCAAAACCCTGGTACCTAGTGAACCCCAAAATAGCTGGTAAATGGATGTTCATCCCACTAAAAATGTATCTATAGGTATTGACCCATACCCATGTCTTTATGTTCCAAACAATCTCAAAGCGACTGAAATCCACTTTCTTCATCTGTCTTCTGGTTTGATCACAAAGTTGACAAGGCTTTCACTCAAAGCGCAGCTGTTCGAGCCTTGCCAGCTCCCTTGAAGCCCTTTCCCTTTTGTCTCTCCGCCTTCAAAGCTCAGAGACTTGAAAAAGAATTATCTGAGACCTAGATTTTAGATGATTCCAGGTGATTTTGGATGAGTTTAAAATAACCTCTCAGCGAGGCAACACTTGCCAAAGCCCACCCTCTTGGGGTCGACAAGACCAATCTTGCAGCTGCCTGGTAGCGCTGCCCAGAAACTGTGAAATCGCAAACTCGGCCAATGCGAGTGACCGGGAACTTTTCCAAGTGTTCTACCTTGGCAAATCAAAGAAGGCAGTGCACAGGTTGACAAGTCGTACAAGTCCAGTATTGGGCGGAATCCAAAAATATCCAAAACATTGCTGTCCACAATATTCCATAATTTGCTCATGGATTCCATGGATCTGAATCTGAATCTGAAATCTAAGATAATCTAAGATCCAGGCGAAATCACCGATTCCAAGCGGGGTCTCCAACTCGCCCTGTGGTGGTGGCCCCCAGCCATCAATGTAGCTGCTAACCTGCTGACGTTGCTGACGAAGATGATGAAGAAATGTGTGAGAAATGTGTGACATCGTGTGACAATGGTTACTGAACTTTGCAGGCCTGTGGCAAAACAAAATCCACCATGGCGTACGAGTCACCTTGGCAGCATATGGCAGCATGATCTTATTCCTACATTATTTCTACATTATTTCCACTTTAAGTCACACTCACTGCACTCACTGGATAGGCAAAGAACTGAAACAAAAAGCGTGGAATTCAGACAGCATCTCCACGGGTCCATAGATCTAAGATGAAAGAATCGAAGTGGTGAAATGTGAACTTCAGGTGCCAAAGCATGAGCAAATTGTTTTTTTTTAACATGTAAAACATCTTGTTTGCACTATTATGCACTCAATCCACTGAAAGTTCTTACACGTGCACGTGGCCGTGTGTGTGTGTGTTCTGTTTTTCCTCTCTGGTGGTAATCTTGGCGAGGGGCAAGACCCAAAGGGCCAGTGGTGTCAAGTGAGCTCCGCTAAAACCGGCCTACCTAATCTGTCGGCCTTGAGCCCCACATTAGTTCACAAATGTTCACAAATGTTACACTTCGTGATTGTTCAATGTTCAATTCTCTCTTGATCCAGTGTTGGATCTGTCATTTGCCATGTCATCTGCTGGCTGACGGCGCACACTGTTCAAATCAACTCCGAAGAAAAGGAATGATGATGAAAGATGATGAAAAACATGCAAAGTGAAGCAAGGCCTGATGTCCTCGCAACCTCAAGGAAACGAAGCCTTCGTTGAGCGCTTTCATGCTCGAGTTCAGAATGCTACAAATGCGACAAAGCCTAAATCTGTCGATTCCTGCTCCAGACCTGACTGTAGTCCATTCCAATCCCTTTGAATGTTTTTTAATTTCAAGAACTAAAAAGGATCTGGCCTTCGGCATTTGACTTTGTGTGGCATTCAAGCAAGGCCTCAATGAGAATGCAAAATGGAAAAAACACACGAATACGGAATACGTATACTACTATATACAATAATAACTTGCTCAAAGGGTTCCAAGATTTCACATCTTTTTGATGTATTCAGAGGTGCAAGATCTGCGTGCCTTTGCCAGGTCTGTGGCTCCACCATCACCAGCACCCTGTTACCAAAGAGTCTGTGGATTCAGAAATTTCACAGCACATCTTGCCGTTCTTGTTGCAGTTTCCGACCAAAGATGTGTCGACTGTGTGAATACGCAGCCTGTCCAGGTCCGGTTTGAAAGAGAGAAACAATGCGCTCGCCGCGTCGGACCTGGCGAAATGGCGAAATGGGCAGCTGATGGTGGCTGCAGGGCGTCCATGTTGAAGATTTGGAGATGATGATTAAGAATGATGAAGATGTGTTTTTAGTATCATATATTTCAATTGTTGTTTGCTTTTTACATGTCTGAAGATTTTTTCTTTGGGATTTACATCTTTGAATCATTTTGAATCTATGTCCCAGCCTTGGTCAAAGCTCGCTCCAAGTCTGCTGCGGCAGAACCCCAGACATCAGCCACGTCCTGGTTTTTGTGCTAAAATGTGCAAAGAAACGACTTGAAACTACTTGTGCTATGAACTTTACCAGACACTACAGCAATCTTCAGCAGTATGTTTTGCTCTTTAATGCGAGCCCTGTTAGTACGTGCGCACAACAATTTGATGGTCCAAAAACAACCAAAAAGCCTCACGCAGCATTTTATCTGGGAGATATTATGCATGGGCATCTCTGGATGAATTAAGCACCCAAGACACATTGCATCCTTTGTGATGCACAGGTCAGGGAATCCAGGTGCTTGAAAGCATTGGGTGCTTGGATCTTAATCAAATCCACATCAGTCTCACGCTGCAACAAGTCTCTCTGATGCACTGTGCATGTCTGACATGGTTCGAATGAACGCTCTAGGTTGTTGTGTGCTGATTTCTGTTTCTTGGTAAATGCTACTGCTCAACTGCAGCCCTTGAAACCCTCAGACTCTCTGCTCATCGAGGCGTCCTGAAAGCAAGACAAATCCAAATTGGACGAAAGAAGCAAGAAACTCAGTTGCTTCACACAGGCATGGTTTAATGCACTGCTCCTGAGCGCTGACTGTTTGGGGCAGCTTGATCGTGTATCAACTTTTCACTGGCACCGCGCTTTCGGTTGATACCAGCCTCGCGCAAACTGAATATGCGTTCAAGATCTTTCAAGGGATATAGTGAAGGGTTTTCGAGAGCTGCCTTCAAGATCACTACTAATTATACTTACTTATATATGTCCAACATAGTCCAACATCTTGAGACACACAACCACGAAGTTGAAAGCCTTGGAACTTGGCGAGGCCCCTTCCTACTAAAATCTCCCACATCATGCGCCTGCTGAAGTCGAGCCCTCGTTCGTTCAAGCTCCTGAAGAGAAACTTCCAGCTTCAAGGACAGGGATGTATCAAGAAGTTGTCCAGGCAACATTGGGCAAGATATCATGATCACAATGTATTGCTCAACATACTGCGACATCCGGAGCCAAATCCCCTAAGATGAGTAACGGAGTCCGACGGAGTCATGTCATGTGTTGCTTCGGTCCTCCCAAAAGATCTCCTGCAGGGCTGCATTCTGACCCTTCAAGTCGCTCAGCAACCCTTTGGGACGGCATGGAGCTCCCTCAGCTTGAAACTGCAACGAGTAGATTTCAAGCAAAAGTTTCCAAGAGCAATGACAGAATGACAATGAAATAACAATGAAATAACAATGAAATGACTCAACAGGAAGAAATAGTGAGAGTCTGCCAGCATGTTCGTTCATGGAATCTAGGGTTCTAAAAGTAGAAACAACGGGAGCTTTCATGATATCTCATATTCTTTCATGATCTTTCATATTCTTTCATGATTTTTCATATTCTTTCATGATTTGTCATATTCTTTCATGATTTTTCATGGTGCAGGTTCACAAATGTTGCCCAGTTGCTCGTGGCAAAGCCTTCCATTCCACTCTCTGCGTCTTTGGTTTGGCTTTCACTGCAATCTGACCAGCCATTGCTGGGGCCTCAGACGCAAACAAGGTGCATAGGTCCAGCCCATCAATTGCCATGAAGTCCCATGAAATGCCACATTTTGGATGATCCATGATGATCCTGACCCCACCAGTTGGATCTTCAGTGCGGTGATACAACATATATGTCATATTAATTCATATTATAATCATGTCAAACTACAGTCGTATCTCAGCAACGGGAAGCCCGGATAAACTTCCACCGGGTGGTGCATGGGAAGCCCCAGCTGCCTTCTGCTGCCGGAAGGGTGCCAGGCACTGGGCGAGGCCTTCGCGCAGCGAAGTGTGCTGCACAAGTTCACCCAGAAGACCATTCAGCCGAGAGCACTCCAACCTCAAACCAGTGACATCCAGTGACAAATCTGACAATGATAATGGACATTAATGGACAGTCAATCACCATCCATAACGATTCTCATCAAAGTTCACAACTGGTTGGGGAGAGGGGATAAAGAGAGCTTTATGAGGCTTTAAAATGTGATAAAATGTGTAAGAATGCATGAGAACTCCGAATACAAAGCCACTATAGGCCATCTTTGAGGAAGCGACCGAGCATCACGTGGGAGCGATGTGGCAGGTGGACTGGTGACCGCAGAGATTCCAGACGCGTCCAGTCCAGTAGTTTCTGCCACAAGCAACATCATTTCCTAAGCGACTCAATTTTCTCAACGTGTTTTTCAACGTGTTGCTACTTTGCCTGCGATGATTTCTAATATTTTCCCGTACAGATTTTGCTCCATGACCACACATATGGTTACAAGTTGATACAAGCTGAACCAGCTGAGTGCCGGGCGTGCCAGGTAAACTGTTCGTTACCTGAAGGAATTGCAGTAGTTTTCGTCTCTCAGCAAAAGAATCAGGGACAAAACCTGCGCAACTTTGTGTTTTCTCTCTTGGATTGGCCGATTGACCTCACATGAGCTCACTATGCTCTCACCGTCCCCGCATTCTTCACTCCACTTTTCCGCCACTCACACACTCTGGCCTTGCCAATGATAGATGCCTTGCAAGCGCTCTCCTGAAAGATGAAGCTCAACCATGGCCTTCAAGACGTTGGCCACATCGCCAGCCCAGGTAGGATAGCAACATTGCCAGGCATCCACTTCACCTTGGCGATGCGATGGCTACTCTGCACTGGGGCAGTCAGTAGGGCGCTGGACATAAAAGGACACAACTGGAGAAAAGGGCACCTACAAAAGTCATACAAATGCGGCATGGTCGCGGATGCCGTTGCGGAGATCTGTGTAGAGGCTGGTGATAGCCTGGCAGAATTGTGGACTGAAGTTGACGGCACTTCAGATTCAGGGCATTACAAAGCCATGCGTAGCGCAGATTTGATTAAAATGATTATTATATTATACAATTAAAAGCCACTACAGCGAAGTATGTTCGAACAGTTTATATCATTGCGATACTATTCCGTACACCTTCCCGACTTCAAAAATGTGTGGCAATGATGCCGGTAGCCATTTGAATCTACGCAGAAACGCACCGGTGTAAAGGCTCGGTCTCCTGAATAACCACGTGATATAGATCATATATAGTGTAATTTCTGGCAAGTCAGCTTCATCGCAGGGATGACACGGCTAATAATCAACTGTTTCACGCTTCACACAATGGCGTATTTTCACCTTGTCAAAGGCGTCCGAAACTGGAATCGGCTATGTAATTAACAGTTATGTAATAGCAGCAAGCGGAAGCACTGCCAAAGTCCAACTCCATCCCCAATGGCCCTAATGGGTCCACATATGTCCACATGGGATTTGAGAATATTTGAGATCATCATAGATCATCATAGATTGTCATAGCATATTCGAGCAAAGGAGCCGAATCCAGTGGGGACTCCACCGGTCCATAGAGCAGAGGCACTCGAAGTACAGCTGCAGTAGGGCAAGCTGCTCGTACCAGTTGTTCGCTGTGCAGTTTCTGCCAACCTTGGGCGGAAACGCCATGGATGGGTGAACTTGAGATTGCCAGGAGATCCAAAGTGAACCCAAGCAAACTTCTTGGGATGATCAAAGAAACAAGCGATCTTTGCAGCAAAGAAACCATACTCGCTCAGCGGGTTTGGTCTGGATTCTACAGAATATGGAGGCTTTGTCCCGTCGAACACGCAGTCCGCGCTCAAATGCACCTCGGCAAATGAATAGCGAGGACAGTGTCGCCATGCCATACTGTTGTTCCACAATCAGAGGCGTCGAAGACAGAAACTCAGAGATGCAACCCTTCCAGGTCTTTCCGATTTCAACTGAACCCTGAGGCAAACCAATTCTTATTCAATACATTCAATCACCCAGTCTTGGAATTTTCATGCAGTGACCACTTGTCGGCTTCGATGAGATGCAACCAAGAGACCAGCCATGCTTTAAACTTTTCGCAGGCTGCTGCGACAGTACCTGCAATATCTGGGCAATGATTCTGCAAAGTCCAGAACCCTAGTCTTTGTGCACAACAAATCCGCCGATCCCGGCCTTCGCCAAGGCCGGGGCGGCGCCTGGGACCACCGCAGGTGTGGAACTTTTCCGCGCACATAGCCCTCTCTCGTTAAGGTACCAACAAGCCCAACACGCGCCACTCCCGCACACAAA
>Ga0126342_10002240_pt1 | contig 29666 bp, 30 predicted proteins | sample Cyp1metagenome_FD_92528 | JGI IMG/M metagenome (GOLD analysis project Ga0126342, IMG submission 92528) | Coral microbial communities from Lord Howe Island, Old Settlement Bay, Australia - Cyphastrea 1 metagenome | ecosystem: Host-associated > Invertebrates > Cnidaria > Coral ...
GGAACTTGATTCTCGCAGATGGCATACTATGGCGTCTTAACTACTTCACTTCGGTGAGGAGCAGGTTGACGTCCGCTTACAACAACAACAACAACAACAACAACAACAACAACAACAACAACAACAACAACAACATTTCCATTCCAACAAATGTGCTGTTGCTAGGGTCAAGATACAGTATATGGATGTATATGGTTTAAGCTCATCCATCTCAGAATGGGAATCTTTATCGGTATATAAATCCTTATTCATGGATTGATGACCATCTCCCAATAAGAGTATACACTATTCTACTATCCAATTTTTGACTCTGGCACACATATCTCCTGTAGCATCCTGTAGCTATCTCTAGCTTGGCTCATAGGGTAGAATGATGCAGCCTGTGGCCGTGGACCCAGCCTGTTTTTCCTGCTTTCTTGGCCACAGAAACCCGTTTCAGCCGTTTGAGCCAGCGCTGAAGATGTTCCACAAGGACTTCATGCTGCTAGTTCGCCGGTTGCACGAGTGGAAGGGGCACAAGACGCAGCAGAAAATCATGCAGGTCTTTGGAAGGAGAGGGCGGATGAAGTGTTATTGTAAACGTCGAAAAAGAGATTGCAATGGAATTGGTAGCGCCCCGCATGCATAAATTATATCATAAATTGCTCCGGCTGAGGAGCACTCACATCCATGAGTTTCTGCAACACAAAAGGCGAAGTTTCTGAGAACAATTTCCCATCATCATTCTTCTCACCTTGCAGGGGTTGCATTTTGATTAACATTGAGGGCACTTCAGATCCCAAAAGATCTAACCCCAACTTGCAACGCTTGTAACGGACGCCCCGGGGTGACGCGGTGAGGTTGTACTCCGCAATATCTGTCTCGGTATGGCGGTACCTCAGGCCCAGGCTTCCAGTGAGCGCCAAATGAGCAGCAAGATGCAGTCTGAGGTTGATGGGGGTTGGAACAAGAAAAGGGGTTGAAGATGGTTGAAGTTAACAATAATAGTAGGTTAATAAGTGGTGTTATTTTTATTATCTATTATTATCATCTATTATTGTCTATGATTAGCATCTATTATTAGCATCTATTATTGCTATTCTGATTGCCAGTTATTCTCAGATTGCAGCACCAAAACATTATTTTTTATATACTGATTGCCAGTTATTCCCAGTACCAAAACTCTCAGTCTCCTGCGTAGAGCACCAACCAGCGGATTCTTGGAGTGCCCAACATCCCAGAAACATCCAAAACACTGTAGCTGAGTCCGGTTGCCTTTTCAATTAGCCCAGGAGGACCAAACTTTGTCATCGGTGCACATTAGGATTGTCAGCTGGCTGTGAGATCTCATCATTTTCTTCATCATTTTCAGCTTCAGCTGCCGGGCAGGATATTTCAGGAGATTCTCAAGCCACATTTTGGGGCTGGTACACTGAGCTCAAGCAACCTGAACAAGTTGGCTGTCTGCATACTGCACAATGATCTTACTACCTTGAAAAATATATCAGACATGACGAGTATAATTGTAGCATTTAATCACAACCACTTGCATGGCTGCCAATCTTATTGGCGGATACTGTGTCCAGTGTACAGTTTGTTTTGCTTATCAAGTATTGTAAATATAATTTATATAGATATTTGTAATGTACATTTCCCTATAATTGGACTAAGACGTAATCAAAATCTAGGATGGCGGAGTTCCGCGGCTTCTTTAAAACCTCGGTGGTGCGTTTACACACCAGAAATAAAGAATCTGAAAATGCCGTCACAGGATAAAATATATGGCTCAACATTCCATTAGCCCCAGCGCTTGACAGTCTGATACAATACTCAAAACAACCAGCCATGTGCCATTTTCATCCATTTTCTTAGATGCTGTTACCTGGTAGCCTATCTGAAACACGCCGCTCCCCGGCGCACTGTTGTGAGTTGATCTTGAACAGGCGATGCCTCACCTCTGGATCCGTTCTGGTGCAAAAGCCGTGATATGGACCTTGGCAACTTGGCTGAGCTGATTTAAGTCATGGCGAGCTGATGTCCTGGCGATATAAAAAAGGTGGAGAAAATATAAGCCATACTCAGATAAACCAGCATCAAGCAGAATATGAAACAGACGAGATATAGAAAACAAGCCACAAGCAAGTACAACCCTTGAATCTATGATCACATACAGGTTTCAATGGCTTTGGGTGTCAGTGCGAAGTCCAAGCATCTGGATTGTTTATCTGTTTATCAAAACCTTACTATTACTACTTCCCAACTCTACAGATTTTGCCCCAGAAACCCATCATTTTGGATGTTCCAAATACATTCCAGACCACGAACCTTTGAACTTCTGTGGCACCCCAGCTGTTTACAATGTCACCCCAGTAGCCTCGCACCTGGCAGCGAGATTCATGAGGGGGAATAATGGGGAAAAACAACATAATCTATCCAAATGAATTATACATATTATACTTCATCCACTAACCTGAAAATTGAGGCTAGTTTGGGGTAGTTACCCCTGCTATACCATCATGGAACCAATGACATCGCGACGTGAAGTCGTTGTAATTGATCCAGATGCACTGAAAAATGTGGCCTATCTTTGGGGACCTATACAATTGTATGGTCATCCCCCCCAAAGTCAGGCGTTGATCATCCCATAGTCCCATAGTCACAAATGGTGCTATACAGGAGGCTCCCATGTTGACATTGTTCTTGCACACCTGATCTTAGATTCAATACTGTATTGCCAATACAGATACCCCTTACAAATTGAAAGAAAAACTCGTGGGATAGTGACTTGTTGGGCATTTACAGTCATTTAGTATCATTTAGTCATTTAGAAATATCATGTTTGACATATGTTTGACATATGTTTGACATATGTTTGACATATGTTTGACATATGCATCTAAAATCCATCGATTTCTACCAGCACTTCTACCAGCTCCAATGACGTGCCGTGCACGTTCCGTGCACCTGCACCGTATTTCCCTTGGATCGATCCATCGCCTCGGTGTAGGACCTCAGCAATGGAAAAAGGTTGTCGCCTCGTTGTTTTTTGAAGGGACTATGATGACTATGGAAAAATGATGGAAAAATGATGGAAAGATGATGGAAAAATGATGGTTGACATGATGCACTCTGATTCGGGAAAACCATTGGATTTCTTCAGAGAATGTGAGTTTTCTTTGAGAACATGAGATAACATGAAGAAATTTGGCTGGTATTAGGAGAATATTTCCATGTGAATTGGAAAAATATTGTGATGAAAGTTAACAGAATTACCCCAGCTTTGCAACCCAACAGCAGTAAGGGTTCCAAGGTTCTAAAAATGAGCACCAGCCCCCCAGAGATTGACACCCAACAGTGACTGCTGATTGTGTTCGGCAGCTGGATGTCCCAACCATCACATTTTGGGTGATAAAAAATGTTAAATAAATAAATATATGTATATAGTTGGAACATGTTGGAACCACCAATCTTCAAGCTGTCCATACATGTGCATACCATCATAGAATCAGCCAAATGCTGCGGCTTGATACGGAATCAACCTCCCATGTCGGCTCTGTGGCCCTGTGAGTCATGCGAAGCTTGTTGGAACCCACGCCCCGGCAGAGCCGCACCCTTTTCACGTTTTGGCCATCTGCAATCCATCAAACTCTTCAATCAACTCCACCTAATCACCAAAAAGAGCAAATCCGCGGGTGAAGCCAAGGGTGTAAAGACTTCCATCAGTGATGTTTCTAGACAAAACGATACGTTCGGTGACATTGCTGGCAGGAGTTCACAAGAGCAGCAAGAACATTGAAACCTTTTGGTGGAACATGGAGTCTCAACTGCACCATCTGTTTTTCTGCCTTTCGTTTCAACGTTTCAACATCTGCTCCCAACGGCCTGTCTGGGGCTCAACGTCCTGGGCAGATGCAGCAAGAAGTGCAGCACCAAATTCCCTCGCCCCGACGCATCGCAGCGTGGTGGGCCGCGGCCACGCAGCACTTTGGTGGAGCCCGGCTGGGCGGGTGCCTGCACCACCAAGCGTTCCTGCACCGCTTTTGGGTGAAACGTCCTAGATCGGATGGGTGCACTGTAGGCATCTGTGGGCCATATTCGGGTCTGCGTTCAATTTCAATCGTGAACCCTGACATATACTAAACAATTCAAGTCTGTGAACACGAGCGTCTTCTAGTCTGGTGCACTTGGGTGCCAGAAAATAGGGTACCCCTAAATCCGAGCGTCTGATCGTCCCTCGATGGTGGGGATGGTCACTTCGGCTCCCAGTAAAGCCTGACCTGGGATTTCACTGGGATGGTGTTTTTTATGATGGTTTCACCATTTATAGTGGACTTTCCTAGGTAAAACATGGTAAAACCTTACAACTCCTCCATGTATAATTGATGTTCTTAGTAAAACCTCATTAAAACTATATAAAACCACCATTTGTAGTTGATTCTTAGTAAAACCTCATCAAAACATATCAAAACCATATAAAACCTCCATTTATAGTTGATTTTCTTAGTAAAACCTCATAAAACCTCCATTTGTAGTTGATTTTCCTTCCCATGAATGATGGTTTCACGAAAATGCCACAAAAAACGGTGTTTTTTTTTCTCCCTGAGGTAATCTTGGGTACCCTGAAGGTTACCGGCATGCGCATGGGACCTGCTGGGATCTCAGTTCCAGGACCTACACCCGGAGCTATCCCATTCAAAAGGGGTGAAACACGCCAAAAGATATGAAAAAATGGTGATTACGGGTCATATTCCCATCTGTTCATATCTTTTCCATACCAATGTCCTACAAGTCTTGTTGCAGTACAACTCCACATTTCAACTTCTAAAGCTACAACTGGTGTGATCCCCCGGCCATTCGGTCGGGTGGACGCAAGGTCAATGGCACGTCCAGGTGTACATCATCCTCGACCAGGCGGAAGCGCTCGTGCGGCAAAACCTTCACCTACCGGTGACCCAATCCGACCAATAGATGGGCAGTTTACATTATATCAGTTTATCCCTTTAGATAATCCCAGTGTTTCATAGTGACTAATAGTTACCAACTGGTGCAGGATTTCGCAACCAGCCACAGTAGTTACCATTCAAATCATCCAACATCCTACACTGTAGCAAGCATTTTTTTCCGGACGTATAATAGGAATTGCATCCTAACATCAAATTCTAATGGAAGATTCATTAGAAGAAATATGTTGCTCCTAACCAAATGGGCATTTAATGTTGTTAAATCCGGAGTATGGATTTATTGGACCTTCACATGCGATTAATGCACAGGCACTTTTTGAGTCAAATCGTTGGTCACGGACCCTTCACGAGGAGTTCGCCCAAAATATGTCCAAAAAAACAAGATGCTGGCGACCAAAGAAGTCTTGCATAGGCCTTGCATTTGCAAAGGCTTTAGAAGGGGATCTTCCAAAGATTTACTGCATCATTGGAAAATCATCTAAGGAATATTATATATATATATATATATATTCTATATATATATACACACACATACATACAAAGATACTTTCCCAAAATTCCCAGAAAAATGTTTACCGATTACCGTTCCCATTATTTACAATTGATTTTTCATGGCTTTCCATCCTGGTGCCCCCGGCACCTGCACGAAGAGGTGTCCAGCCTTACCGCCATGGGACCCAGCGTGCCCCGCATTGGCGAGACGCAGCTCCATCTGGTTCCGCACGCCCGCAGGGATGCCTCAAAAATTCTCGTGGGAATCGTTATATAGCTGGGTTATGATTTATAAACAGGCGGCATGAAACATGACCCAACTGTCATGTGCATTGTGGGGCGATAAACCAGTTACAAATGGGATACTGCAACTTGTCAATTTGAATTCCTGGAGGGTACGCGAAAGTACACGCCCAAAATTGTGTTCCACACTCCAAGAACTTGAAAACCTCCCCAAGCCACTTACAGGCTAACAGCCTTCGGTTTGCTTCAGGGGCTCAAAAAGGAAGTGAATGTATTCCCCAAAATCATTTTCCCAAAAGTGCTTGATTTCAATTTGATTTCCAAAATTGGAAGAATATCAGAGTCATTTCATCGCCATCCAGCACCCCATCATTGGATCCAGGTGACTTACGCGGATCTCGCGCGTCATCATCTTGGTGGTCTCGCCACGACAGCTGCGACAGGGATGGTCCAGGACCATACCACTTCCGCGGCAACGTTGGCAGGGAAGACCCATGCTGAAGATTCCCTTCCTGGGAGGCGAGGAAACCAAGAAAATGCTTTTTTGGAGACCCCTTCCAATTGTAGAAGTGTTGAAGACAATAGCAAAGCCCCTGTCAAATTCAAGAGCACTCCAGAACTTTCGCGTCAAGCATGGTGCTTTTGAGTTTTTCTAGGTAGATGCAACAATTTCCAACCTGTAAATGCAATGGTTTCCACTATAAATCTCCTCCCCCTACTTTCTCCTTCTGCCCCAAGGATCTCTTGTCGATGGACGCCACTGCCCTTGCAAACTCGGCACTTGGACCAAGTCGTTCCCTCCCGGGCTCCAGAACCTCTGCAATCCGTGCACACCTGCGCAGTGGCCGAGGGTGGTCCCAAAAGCGGTGACGGCCTCGACTAGCACCAGTGGGGCAACACCACCAACACCACAAGACTACAAGACCACAAGAAGAAGAAGAAGAACTAGAAGAAATCCCCACAAGAACCGGACTCCTTTCAACACCACAAGCAGCATCCGAAACCCTTACGGGGCCTGCTTCAGTCGCAAGGAAATGACCTTCTCGCAGCCCTGCGCGGCGTCCAGGAAGGGAACCTCCACGTTGGTGCCTGTGGCAAGCTCTTCCTGTTCCCATGGTGTCATGAGGAAAAAAAACTTCCAAAAACTTTGGTTTTGTGATGAATCTGTTGATCCCAGCGTCCTACATAGCGGGGGTTAGAAGTACCCAAGTAGTCAGCCCCGAGTGGTGCAAGCTTTCAGCGCAGGTACTGACATCTTCTCCCCTTTGTGCACTAGCAGCATCGTTGCCAGTTGTGCGAAACTGCGAGTTGCGACCAAACAAATCCTGAGGTGCTGGGAGGTCGGTGGGTCATGAGTTGGTCAATCATGTACACCATTCGAAGGTAGCTAGGCCCATATAGGCACATTTCAAGAGAGCAATCTGAGTTGTACAAGAGCTACTTTTTTATCTACAATTTTCTACCATTGCTTTCATGCAAACTTGTTGGGCCAAGCAGAGCAATGGTAGTTCACTGACATGATTGACATGTTCAAAATCGCCATGCTGGCCACAAGATGGCACAAAACTAATTTGGGGGGAGATGTCACGCTGTCGCCACGTTGTCGTGATCGCCAACCCACTGCGCAACGAAGGGTACTGTACCCCATTGCCTACACATTGCGTTGCCGGAGCAAAGGCTCTCATCCTCTCATTTGCAAATGCCCAAAATCATTTTGGGGTACCTGTCGAAACATCTTCCCATCTCTTCCCATCTTTGGCCGAGATGCGGAATACTCGGAATACATCTGCGACGGAGAAACCCATTCATCGCCTCTGGGTGAAGGTCATCTGAAATCTGGCTCAAGAGTTTAGATGGGGGGTTCCTAAAAAAGGGGTACCCCAAATCATCCAAAATTAGTTCATTTTAGTTTTTGAACCCATGGTCTTGGGGTACCCCAATTTTAGAAACCCCCAGATGGCTTTGTCAACAAACAAACAACCAAGAATTTCATGGTTTATCAATGTTTCTCATCAGTTTCCCTTGCCATAACTTCCCCCATTCTTGGACAGATTGCCGAGATCTCCGAGTCCGACCCACTCATTGTTGCGGCCTTAATCCAACCATCCAGTCATGTAGGCAGACCATTTTTTTGGCGGGAACCGCCAAACAAATACAGGGCCAGCTACACCAAGCCTCCAAAACAATCAAAACCATCCATGAACTATCATGAACTATCTAAAAACGATCTAACATCTTTGAAAATACAGAAACGACCACACTTTTTGTCCAGTGACTCTGATTGAAGTTGGGAAATCCTCCAGTGTAGCTGTTGTATCCTGCCCCAGCATATGCCCCTGCAGTGGCTTGGTCCAGGGCGGCACGACGCTTGGGATCCATGAGCGTGTCGTATGCGCTGGTCAGCTCCTCTGGCAAAAAAGGGGCTAGATGGGCTAGACTTAGAAAGCCTTTAGAAAGCCCAATGGCTTGGGTGGTTACCAAAACCAACTGGGAGAACTGGGAGGGTTCCCTGTTGCTGCTGTTGACACCGTTTCCGGTGAGTGTGATTCAACTAGGGGCAATAGGGCCAGGGTTGGGCAGAGAAAGTGATATTTGACACCATCCGCCATCCGTTTTCAAAGATTCAAAAACCCTCAAACTTGCTAGATGTTCCGCTGGACCAAAAATCAACTGGGGTAATTAAATTCTGGCAGAAATGTTCAGAGGCATAGAACTTCATTTGCAAGATATTGTAAGCTAATCATTCTCCCAATGCAACTAGAGTATGGTACCAGTAGCTGGCTGTATCTGAAGTTCGGAGAAAGCTGCAAAGGGAAGTCCCATTGAACAACAAAAAACAGTTGCAAAAGTATGCAAAAGTTACAGTTACAGTAGTTACAGTGATGCTGACATGGTTTCACTCTCGCCCAGTGGAGGGTCAAAAAAAAATTATCGACAGCTGCTTCCAGGTTTCGGCCATCTTGATAGAAGCACTTCGGTCAGATGTGTTCAGATCCGGATGATATTGCCTCACTGCAGAGGCTCGACACCAGATGAACCAAATCCTAGTGAGCCTCAATTGAAATGCTTGGTGAAGGCGGATTTTCAATATCTTTCAATGATGTCAATCCCTCATAAAGATCAATTTGTTGCAGAATTGTGTTTCACAAGAAACCTGATTTTTCAGTGCCCAAAATCTACTCTATTCTTGTGGCCAGGACTCACCCCACCACACATCTTTGATAGTTCCAAGAGGTCATGGATCCATTCACCACACCCATTGGGATGATACCGATAATAGCTGGTTCGGCTAGTTAGCAAGTGGCTTACAACGTTGTGTGTACCTGGAATAGCATTGGGATATAATATTAACATCTGTCAACCATGAATCCTTTCTTCAGGGAACCTCTCTGTAGCTTTGGAGTATGGGATAAACATTTCTTACATATATCTCGGTAAATCATAATATTTCACTAACCTGAATTAAGGCCATTTGGGAATGATTTCCCTTATTAACTTGATTCCAGGGTTCGGGAGAACAGGGTTCGGTCGTTATAATTTGCCCAGATAAATCCATCACCATCCCTATTGTTCAGTTGGAATATGTTGGAATCCATCCCCACACCATCATCAGCACCACCAAAAACTGGAGTGACATCAACCAACTATGTACATGCATCTATACATGGAGTAGGATCATGTGTCATCCCAAAATTGCTATAATATATCATAATAGATCATAATATATCATAATAGATCATAATATATACTTATACATGTTCAATATACATATTTATCTATAATATATATATATATATATACATATATATCATGTATATATATATATATATATATATCATATATATATATCATATCATATATATATATATATATCATATCTATAGATCATATATATATATATATACATCATATCTTATCTATATGCATATACATATATATATATATATCATATATACATATATATTTATATACATATATATATATATATTCAAACATCGTATAGTTTTCACATGTTTCCACCCCACAATTCTCACCCAAAATTCCACCAGGTGGCTTCGCCAGCGTCCGGAAGCGTTCCTTCACCTCCTGCGCTGTGGCGCTGCGGTCGAGTCCCATGACGCTGTAGGCGTCGCGCGTGGCGAAGCACCGCAAGCCGAGGCAACGGCTCAGCGGGGCCAGCGGGGCCAGGGGCCACCGGCGGCACCGGGAAGTCGCCATGGCGAAGTGGGGTTAGAACCCGAAAAGCTTGGTGAAAGGTCGGGAAACTGGGTGGAAATTGCTTCACCTGATTCTTGGATGCTAAATCTTGAAACATGTTGTTGAATTATGTTGTGATGGGCTCTGAGGGTAGAACGAGAAGCACTAGAACAACCGTGAATTGGAGCTCTTTTGCCGACAACGACTGATCTCTGGCTGCAACCATTGACAACCTGTATGTTTCGCAATGCGGATACGCTACAACCACATAACCACATGTGAACAGCCACATGTGCTAGGGTCCAAACATGGGGTTAATGGGTCCTGGGAATCCAAACATAATGGGTACGGTACTAAAATACGTTTATTTTAAAAGCCCTATGAAAATGGATTGGGTTGTTGGGCCACCATCGGTGCAATTGGATCCTGCTGTCCAAAATTCAAGCTGTCTTCTTAGGGTCAGAATTGGTTTGTGAAGAATATGACTTAGGGGACGAAGAAGTCGGATTGATGGAAGTTGAAAACCATGTCTGTCCATCTGAGTTCGCATTTTGGGGTCGGTTCATCAGTATTCAAACACAAGTTCCAGTGATGTTTAAGTCCCCAAACTGCCCACATATGAGGACCCTAGTTCATATTGTGGCCTCAGAGACTTCTGCTGATGGGTCCCCGCATGGAAGCTCATACGGCGACGGTGTCCAGGCCGTTCTCGATTCTCCAGTAGCTGGTTGGAAATCAGAAGTGAAGGCGGTGGGCCAACTTCACCTACTGAAACCAAGTGTTGAAGCCTCGATCTTCCAGGTTTACGGATGCAAAAAGGTGGTCTGGTCTTTGTCAGCCCACATGCAATTGCTGAGGGTGTCTTAGCAGAACCATCATCTGAAACCTTGACTTCCTGAAACTCAAGAGCCACAGGAAGCAGAGGCTTGAACCCAGCACATCAGGTCACAACTGGGAGTTATAAGCAACTTGCCAACCATTTCTGAAGTATAGTCAGTATAGTGGCTTCTAACATCTTCTAACTTCCAACCCACTTCCACACCATTCCACACCTACAAATTTCTGTATCATTTACTCATCATTTACCCACATAAATCCCCCCAGCACCACCCCAGGGTCCCAAGCGCCAGGGTCCGGTTGGGCGAGGCGTAACTCGCCAGGCGGGTTTCGAAGGCCACGCCCGTGTGGCCGAACCTTGGCAACATGGGGATTTACATGGATTTACTAGCAGAATTTACCGGTTGGTACAAGCTCATTGGGAGTTTTTTGACGTCACTTATACTTTTTTTTTCGATATTTAATCCCAGTTTGGTACTTGTATTGGGCCTATCATTGTACTCGGAGGATATTGGTTGAACTTCGCAGGACATGAATGGGTCTCGAAAATCAAGCCTAACGGATGGGTTTGACTGATTTTTTGTTGGAATGGGATGACACCAAATCCTTTGAAAAAAACAGCATTTTCCCCATGAACATTCCTATTTTCCCTGATTTTCAGACACGCCTAGCGGTCGCCATATCTCCAAGCTATTCCGAGGTCAAGCGGCTGCTTGTAGTGAAACCAATGGATGATGCCAGCCACTTCCTGCCATGGCCATGGCGGATCCTTCCAGAATGTCGAGGGATCGTCAAGGAAAATACCATCTAGTTCTAATTGTCCTCAGCAAATCTGCTTTTGGTTTCCAACATTCTCCAAATAGAGGTTTTCTAAGTCATGGGGGTACCCCCAAATCATCCATTTCAATAGGATGTTCCATTAAAACCATTCAGCTATTGGGGTACTCCCATTTTTGGAAACCCCTAAATGTTCCTTCAACATGTCCTATGTGTTTACTAATTGCCAAATGTCATTGAAGAACGTATCGCAAGGCCACCGACGTCCAAAGCGCCTAGTATTCTCAGTCATGGTCTGGGTGTAGCTTCAACCGGCCCAAGAAACAGGAAGTCAGTTGGGATGGGATCATCATCTTGTTTCGAGGACGGAAAATGAAGAATAGGAAGCTTATAAAAGCTTCTTATCTGCAACCGCCAACGAGCCTGTTGCTTTGGTCTCAGGACTGCTTGCATCCCCAGAAACGGTGCACTGTGACAACTTCCAGCCTTGATGAAGGTCTGGTAGTCATAATCCATCAGGTTCTTTCGATAGTCATACCTGGCAAAACTATCGCAAAACAATGCCCATCTCGGTCTTTCTCAAGATTGGAAATGATGTAATGTAGGCCAGTCCGTGTTTTCTTACGTCTTACTATGTGGAGGCCTGAAATTCCCACCAAACCCTGATTAAAGGCTCGTAGGAGGATCGATCAGCGCAGCGGATATCCACAACCCCATGCGCTTAAGGATCAGCTCTCAGAAGATTCCAGCCCTGGACTTGAGTGGCAGCTCCTTTCATGTTTGGCATTTACGAAGAATCTTGGAGTTTTTCTCAGCTATTTGATATGCAGGTAATTGCAGGTACATCACCCACAAATGCGGCATTTCCCCAGCTGTCAAGTTGGAAGTTGATGTGGTTTAAGTGGAAAGGACACCATCTTGGCTCCACCCTCTGAGAGGTCGCCCACCTAGCACGGTAGAAGCCACGACATCGCCTCGGTGATCTCAGAGGACTGGAGATTTTACTGCAGGGGATCACCATTTTGATGTAAATCTCAACCGATTTTGGAGGGATCCCAAGATTGAAATCAGACAAGTGCAACCAGCCAATTCTTGCGCAAGACATCGGGGAGATATGGGGAGATTGTGTTCCCACTTCAAGGAGTGCAGAAAATCCCATCTCGAAATCATCTAGCAACTACCAACCAGCACTTTACACTTGGACTTAGACTCCTGAAAATTCACATCTAAAAATATATCTAAAAAAATGATCATACACTTGAATTCCTGTTATTTTCGGGCGGATAATCAGCAACCCTTCAATTTCAGCTGTGCCCCACCACGCGAAATCTGGGTCACCGGGCTGTTCCCTGAGGGCCTCGACATCGAAGGGCACGTCTTTGAACCAACCTGCCAGGTGGGTTCTTCTTGGATCTTCCCCAACGGCCATGCAAAAATGGGGGAAATCAATGGAAATCAGGGTTTAAACCTTGGCATTGATATGCATTGATGGGGTCCAAATTCTCAGAACCCCATTTGGAATGGAAAAATCGACTATTCTGACGATGTTCACGGGGCAGCTATTCATGATCGGAGAAATGGTGGATCAGTCCATGGTCATCGCGAAGCTGGGCATATGGCCAGATGGTCATGTCTTTGTCACTTGGGACTGGGGGCGATATGTTTTGAAGCATACAATTATATACAACAGTTTTGCTGGCCGCTTTCTTTCCCGAACAACATAGACGGGCCATGGTTAAAATGCATCACAACTCCTGCAGTAGTGATTGGTCATCCCACCTATCGAAGTCGTGCATGTTTTAAATTGCAGAGAATGCATAAAATCTCATATCGATTCATATCGGAAAAAAGGTCCTATGATCAATTTCACCAGGCATATGTTGTTTCCTCCCACCATCCCAATCCAGCCTTTGAAGACATCCTGCCACGGCCGGATGAATCCCCCGTCTCCAGAAGTTCCCCTGGCCACTGTTTCAATTTCCTGCCTTCAGTTGTTGTAGGCGAAAACAAAAGTCATGAAAAGTAGCAGGATCAGACTTGATCCTATCTCGTAGAATTGGGACATGCACCTGAGTTTCTTAGCTGCCTTTCAGGGATTTGCCCCTCTTGCAGCACCCAAGTATTCTCTGACAAGGTGATGTCTGTACATTTGTGAGACATGCCATGATATGTCACTTCGAGTTTTCTCAATGGATCAACCAGAACAGCTGGGTTTGTTTGAAAATATTGTACCCCTAATCCGCTGGTGAATCCTCATCCTCCCCATTAAAATTGCCAGAAATTGGTTTTAAGATCCTTTCTCAGACATTCCTAAATATCATAGAGTTGCTTATCCAATCAAATATCCCTATTATTAACAATAATTGCTGGTGTATATATATATACATATATATATATATACATACACATATACACATGTACACATATACACATGTACACATATACATATACACGATTTATCCCTATTTTCAGACTGAACCAGGTGGACCCCAGACTGAACCAGGTGGACCCCATGCCCCCATTTTCCAGCGCGTCCTGCAGAATGTCGCGATCTTTGAACTTCAGCTGACTCAGGTCGATCTGGGAAGCGAGGGTTGACTGCCTATGTTTTTGCCTTCAGGCATCCTTCTGCACGTGCTGTACACATTATTTATATATGTATACATATATACATATATATATTGCAGAAGTGTATTACATGTATATATGCATGTGTATATATATAGTTATCATTATTATTATTATCATTATTATTATATAGTTGTTATTATTATGTATATACATGTACATGTATATGTATATGTATATGTATGTGTATATGTATATGTATATGTATATGTATATGTATATGTACTGTATACATATATGTATGTGCATATGTATATGTATACGTATATGTATATGTATATGTATACATTTGCATTACATGTCCTACATGTATAAAAGACTTATTTAATATATATATATGTGTGCATAATAATACACAAAAGTATATAGTATAGTACATGTATGTGTGCGTGATAATATTTAACATGATTGATATCACAGATACAGTAATATATCATGTTACAACATATATACATACTGTATGTATGCAAACCACCAAGTACTATGCGATGTTGTTTGGGATACATGTGTAATGATGTATCATGATCAGATATGTATACTGTATATACACAAACAGGAGTAACCCTGGCCGTTCCCAACCGGGATGGTCCCCCAGTTCCAGGAAATCCCAGAAAGGAAACCCCACAAAATGCGAACATCCAAAGAAAGTCCAAAGAAAAAAGAACAGTTCTTCCAAACTTATTGTGTTTTCTGGTGTTTTCATGTTTTCCATATTTTTCCACTGTTTCCAAAGCGCTTTCCCCTCTCCACCTTCTCGGCCAAGGGATGTGCGGAGTTCTCCGTGATCAGCTCCACCAGTTCGGGTGCCTGCGCCAAACTCGCCAAGCTCGGAGCGGTTGGAGCCGTTGATGTTTTCACCAATTTGGCCAGAAGAAGGTTGGATGAAATTGGCAATGTAAGAATCTTGGCAAACTAATTTGACCTCAATTGGCAAACTAAGAAATCAAATAAGCAACTACCATCATCCAAATCTGGGATTGCACCAGCTAAAAGATGGGGAAAATAACATGATATGGAAGCTACTACCTAAAATTTGGAATTACGGTAACATGACTGGTTGAATTCCATGATTTAGTTGGCTCAAGGGAAATGTTGCAGGAGACCCAGAGTCTTATCGTTGGATTGAGGAGTTTGCCTTTAAAAAATACAATCAAGTCTGGGATTTCACAATAAAATTGATATGCTCGTCAAGTGGAATCATCATCCCAGAGATGGCATGATCCATCCTCATGTACTATCTCATAAATGATCTCATAAATGATCTCATATCTGTATTTACATATGTAAATTATAATATAATATGTATATAATATATATATACATATAATTTATTATGTATACATAGATGTAGAGACATTGTCACATAGAGGTACGATAAGCTGGCTGAAGCCCCTCCCCACAGCGCGGCGTCACCAGCTCCGAGACATAGCTACCTGGGACCCAGCTGATCCCAGAGCGAAGTCTCGAAATATTCTGGTTACAGTAAATATTAATGTAAATATTAATGTAAATATGGAGCCAATCTAATCTGGGTTTAAGTATAAACCAAAATATCATGGCGAATATAACCAATCAGAATCATTGGACTTACTGTAGTTCCTTGGCTTCCCATTTCAACAGGAATATACCATACCCAAAGCTCCCTAGAGCTCCCTAGAGCTCCCTCCTGCCCAACAAGTAGGTAAAAAGCATTGAACATGTTCAATCAGGACGGGTAAAAATTAACCTCTGAAACCTTCAAGGCGCCTAAGTCTGCTAAGATTTCATAGTGACCCCCGTGGAGCAACGAGATCATTATCCCGCGAAGAACTTTGTCGTCCATCACTTCCATGACTTTCTTTGGCGTATGACCTATTTCTTGCTGGTGAAAATGGATTTCGGCAAATTGATGAAATTGGTAACCTTTCAGAACACCTCTCTGTTTCATATTGAAATGACAAATGGGATTGCGTCAAGTTGCAGTCGCGTTCGCGAACCAAGGTATTCCCATAGAGACTCAGGAACACCTGGTGAGCTTTGATCATCTCAGTGATACTGTGGATTTTTCATGATTTTTTCTGTGATTGGTTTGATCTAGTGAATGTGAACAATGTGAACATACATGAAAAACTTGAAAAACCACATTCATGGAAATCCTCTGTTACATGAGCAGCATGGAAATTCTGAGGTCTCTCACAGTGTTTTCGGGTCGTCCCAAGTTGGGTGGAGGTCGAGGGATCTCCAGTTTCTGTCCGTCGTGGTCTCGTGATGCCCTGAACTTTTCTGTTCAAAACCAAGCACCACCGCACCACCAAAAATCAAAAAAAAAAGTGTGTGAAATCCCACTGCGAAACCAAGCGTGCCTCCATCCGCTCGCGAATGGTCAAGGCCTCCGCAGGATGGGGTGACTGGGAGAGTTTTAGCATGCCATATGCATCTCAACATTGAACATCCAAGTCACAGGGTGAACAGTTTAGACCCATACCGAATCGTGATAGCAGGATACAAAAGTAGAGACTCAATATGACTCAATCATACTGATCATAATCTGATCATTCTGGTTCTATCTGCTAAATGATTTTTCAATGTGTCTCGGGTGCAATCCACTGAAAAACTAAACATGCTTGATGCTCCCTGCAAGGATCCCGGAGAACCCAGCCAGGGCCGCCTTGAGAAAAGGAATGAGCGGTGTCACGAAACAAGGCGGTGAAAGCTATATTGAATATATATATATATATATGTATATATATATGTAAATATATATATATGTAAATATATATATATATTTGAATATCAAGTGAGAGCGAACAACCAAGTCAATCTGAAAATACCAAGGATGACAAGTAGTTCAAGCCATCCCACAAAATGTGAACGATTTTAGGAGTCGTCCAGCAACTGCTGGTGGACAAGGCGTTGATGCACTTGTCGTCGCCCCAAAAGTCACTAGAAACCAGCCCCTATCGAGCCAAGAAGTCAAGGTGAACATAGGTGAACGGTATGATGGATAGGAACTCGAAGACTTTGACCAAGTAGCCAAGTCTCACCCGCGGAGCCCACTGAGCCTTGTTGTTGACGATTTGCAAAAACAGCAAATGCCGTGCCAAGACCTTGAGGGCGTAGGGCGTAGGGATGCGTAGATCCCAAGTCGTGCTGATTGAAAATACCAATGTTTGTTGATCAAAACATATGAATTTAATACAGTGACATCTTAAAATCCCAATGTTTGCTAAATTAATGAAATGATATTAATCTCGAAATATGATATAAATCCTCATGCCTGCGATGAATCACACCAATATCATCCAATAGCCAGTTTCCAACTTCATCCCAGCTGCACATTTTCTGGCCTCCCTTTCTGGCCTCGTGCTGTTTCTCATGCAGGTAGAAACGCACGTGCTTCAGCCCCTGGTCGAATGGGGGAGCGGCTTGGGCTTCCACGAAGCTGGCCACGTCATCCACGTCCCCGCCTTCGGTCTCCGCGCTAGGCTCTTGACCTTGCAACGCGGCCAAAGAGTTTGGAACTCTCACCTGGCTATGGCCAATATTGTTTGGTTATGTCTGGTTAAGCCAAAGCTCTCCTTACTAAACGTCAACCCTTGACTAAGAAAACCCTGATTCAGGTGATATACCCGTAACAACGATCGTTTGCTAGTAAAGTGAACCCCGACGCAATGAAACAAACCGACCATAACTCTGCGGTTGACATGATGTTTTTCTGGGAGGGTGAGGTTCGGGCAATGTGGCGGCTCGCCGCTACTAGGTAGGTCTCACTAGCTATCAAGGTCGGCATCCCCTGTTTTGGTGGATGACCTCCCAAGATGGCCCAAGACAGCCTCTAAAAATGTGCACTTCGCAGGGGCGAATTTCCAAGTCTGGAACATCATCCAGTTGTCCAGGTTTTCTTGGGGTTGTTCCAGGTTTCAGGTATGTCCTTTTTCTGTTCCATGTTCCATCCAACCATGTTGGAGCTAGATGTGGCCATCACATGGGTATGGGTTTGTTCATCCATCATGGACCAACATGTTTGTGTAGCGGATGTCCAATCTTCCATGGTCACAGGTTTTGACCCATTCCCAGATTACAGGGATCACTACCCAATTTCACCAACCTCCAGTAAGGTGATCTTGGATGATTGTCAGGATGCTTGCCCCTACTCACCATCATTTATGATGAAGCCATGGTGAGGTCGTTGTGATTCGCCCAAATATATATATATATATATATACATGTGTGTGTGTGTACATATACGTACGTATTCATATGACTATATGTATTTCTATATATATATTCTGCATTTTTCTGCCCTGCACACTGTTGGCCACTCGAGCACTCCAGCAGGCTAAGAGGAAAAGGCAATAAACTAATGCAACTCATTTTGCATGGGTGCTCCCTTCACCGTTTGCCTGTGAAAAAGACTAATGCAAACTGTCAGGAAGCATTTGCAAGACACTCAAGTCGTCCTGAACGCTGTAACTCGTCATCTTATATCCCATTTCCGGTTCGAGATTTCTGACGAAAAGAGCAGCAAGAAGCTACCACATTTTATGGGGATGAGAAAAACATATGTGCCGAAGCATCCCGAAGGCGACCAAACATGTGTATACTTATCTGTCTGTCTGTCAGTCTGTCTGTCTGTCTGTCGGTCCGTCCGTCCGTCCATCCATCCATTCATGCATTCTCTTCTCTTCCCTTCCCTTCCCTTCCCTTCTCTTCTCTTCTCTTCTCTTCTTGTCTCGTCTCGTCTCGTCTCTGGTCTCGTCTCTTCTCTTCCCTTCCCTTCTCTTATCTTATCCTATCTTATCTATCCATTATGTATGTATATATATATATATATATACATACATATATATATAGTTATATGTACAGTATATAATATACATGTGAAATCATGTGAAATTATATATTGTGGATCACTACCCAGCCAGTTCCCACAGATCCTTCCATGATCCCATCTCTCGCCATGTCCTGTCCCCGGGTGCCCCCGGGTGCCCCCAGGTGCCCCCGGGTGCCCCTGACGACGTGCCGCACATCCGCTCCGGCGGAGATGAGCACGTTGATGGTCTCACCCTGGAGAAAACTTGGGACCTTTGCGGAGTTGAAAATTCCAAAATAATCCAAAAATATCCAAAATGTTGCACCTTTTGAAATCCTGGAAGTATAGAAAATATTCGGATCTTGCTCACAATGGCTGAGAAGTAATTTTCTCTACTTTTCAATCTGTTTGTCACATGTGGAACCATCCCTGTTGATGGTGTGATTGGGTGGCCCCAGTCTCCTTTTGGGACGGAAATCAGAGAGTTCAGCGACCAGATTTCACCTGCTCCTTTTTTCCAACATACATGCTGCTTCAGGCGTCGTGCAGGCCGCAAGCTAAGCAAGCACAAGGAAGCTCCGGAGCACCTCAGATGTAGGCTATGGATGGCGGTCGTCACTCTCGAATATACACATGGCAGGTCAAATCTGAAGAGATGACGAGACCCCACTGGTCGGCCACTCACCTTATCTCGTAATATCTCGTATATGTGATGGTGCCTGATGTCGCATTTGATGTGCGAAGCATCAATGGTACTGAATGGGCCCCAGCAAGGGTTGCTGTTGTTGCTATTGAATGTTGAATGATCTTTTTTCAGGTGTTAGGACCACGTTGGATCTAACGGTTTCTCAGAAGTCAGTTTGGGACCATCATCTCAGGTCGGGATGGAGATGACACCATGACCCCTGCGGCCATGACCCCCGAAACCCAATGCAGCGTCTTTTAAACCAAAACGACATGTCCGACGGTGAAAAAATTGCGGCGCCAAAAGAGTCACGGAATTTTCACGTCGGCGGCGCGAGCAACTGGCGACCCGTGTGGGTGGTCGTGTCGAACCTGGTGGTTCCTGAATCCCTCATCAGCCACAGGAGTCCAACCTATTCTAACCTTTGAATCAAGAAGCGGTTGGATATCTTCAAAAACAATCCGGGTGAAAAATTCCAGTCTGTGGGACCTGCAGATTGATCAGATTGGATCAACTTGACTTGTGCCCTATTACTTGACATGCCAACTTTGGGAGGACGAACGACTGGAAAATGCCACGCGCCCACACCCCGTCTGCCATTGGAACATGTCGGACCACTGCATGTTATCCTGTTGGGGAGCAAGGCTCCACATTAGCAAATCAAATCAAGAATCCTGGGACGTTCCCACACATGTCAACGCCAGTATGATTTTATGTGGATGTAGCTGTTGCTTATGCAATGATTTTGGTTCCTACATAAGTGCTTTCAGGGAAAAGACACAAAGCGCAAGGCGTTTTGGAGTGACCCTATTGGGCAGCCCGGATTGAGGTGTAGGTCTAAGGGACCACTCAAAGCTGGATGTCATGTTTCTATGCTGAACCCTCTGCGACAGGTTCATCAGAAAAGATGCCTCATGCATCCTCATCCAAGTTTGAAGTATACATCTGTTGGGTAATATCATGTGTCGTGTTGTTGCGCATCCCCGTGTCCTTTTTTGCGGCATTCCTGTCCTTTCAACTCGCCACGCCCATGAGTCCCCAAGGAAATGCATGTGGTGATGGGAATTGAACTGTTTTCTGTGGGTTTGGCTTCAAATCTTGGGAAAGAAAAACAAAATCTTGTCTTCAAGCAGCATCCAGTAAAATTGCTGTCTTATGGGCAGCACCCCATTTTCAGACGCAAAAATCTCCACGAACATGCAGGGATCGCTGGTGCGCCTTCAAACGGATGGCACAGTGTCACGGATGCACCAGGTCCACTTCAAACTCCTCCGGGTTGGGTTCCTGGATCCAGAAATGTCAGCAGAAATGGTCGCCATGTCATGTCTCCCAATATGTGGCGATTTTGATGGGGTGCCGGTCCTTGGGTCCCATTTGGCTATGGATCAATACCTATACATACCATTTTTAGGGGGGTGAACATCCATTTACCAGCTATTTTGATGTTCACCAGGGGTACAAGGTTTTGACCCATCCCCATTTATCAGATGGACAATAATCACCAGTATATAAACCTTCACTCTAGTGTGCAACTTTACAGCTGGTTGGTGTTTTCGACCTGAACAGTTTAAAGTTGATCAGCTGGCCCGGATTTTTGGGAAATTCTGAAAACCGCGTTGAAAACCCCATGTTTATCCTTTAAAAAATAAAACTCCGGTTGTTTGGCATTTTGATCCCTTGGACAAACCGATGCCCCCGAACTCTTGCAAAGGTGCTTGCGCACAGCCCAGCAGTCTGCAACAAGCACCTGCATCACATGGCAAAAGCGGAGACCTGGGTGACCCCTATTGTTCTTGCAGGAAACCTCGTCTATAAATGGTTGGTAAGAACATGTAAGACCCTGATAGCTATGGACAATGGTTCACTTATTGATGATTTGCCTATTTGAAAATAGTGATGTTCCACAGCTATGTGAAATTAGCAGGGGGTAATGACTCCTTCCTCACTGAGTCCCTATCTAAGAGACCCGCTCCACTGGATTTGTCAAGAGTTGGCAGGTTTCCAGAAATGGTGATTCATGATTAAATCACCATTAAATCACCATTAACAATTAAATCACCATTAAATCCCATCACCATGGCCTCCTGCCCTTTGACAGGAGGCAGCTGTTGCTGTCTGAGTTTGAAAGTAGGGAATGTACCCCCCATTGGTTCATCATGTTCTCCATTAAATCAGCCATTAATTGTATGTTTACCCGATTCATAGACACACCCAAATATGTGTGGTGGATTAAATATGTGTATATATATATATAATTAATCAAAATTAATTAATTAATTAATCAATTAATTGAGTTATGTATTTATTTATGTATTTGTCAATATGACATCGCCATTATATATCCCTATCAAATCCCATGAAATGCCAATGGTGGATGGTTCAATCCCCCATTCCTGGACAGTTTGCCATGAGCCAAGGCACCATAAAAGCTCCTCTCAGGCCTGGCAGTTCAAGGATGATCTGAATCGATCATCCCCAAAATGTTTTGAGGGCGTGTCCGAGAACCAGGTTTTACAGTATAATCTCCCATATGTTGCATGTCATGTGTATATATATATATCATGTATAAATAATTAGATATCACTATAGGATGATTTAAACACATGTGTATCAAATGATAATTTGACTCATCTTCTGGTCACAAACTCGATGATTCTCTGAGAAAAATAACGTGTTTGTCAATTGGTTCGATCAGCTTCCAGCGGAGATTTGAAGAGAAATACTGAGGTACCCTCTGGTAATCAAACGTGCCTGGCTGGAAAATTCAGAAAACAAAACAATAAATGGAGGTTTATTGCTGGGAAAATCATGAATGGTGGATTTTCCAGGATGTCATATTTGATGACCGGAAGGCATTTTGTTTAGGATGTTGTACTTTTCATGACATGTGTGGGCCCCTGGTCCTAATTCTTAATCGGTACGGATAATCAGTACGGAGTATGGCCCAAAAAACTACTGTAAACAAACTGCCGAAATAGAGTTTACCCTCAACGGGTAGTTGTTTGCCATTCCAAAAATGAAGTCGCCATTCTGGTGAAATCCCTCTGGTGAGTCTGTGTTGCTGAAACTCAATTCCCAATAGTTGTTGTTTATCTTACTGGTGCTAAACGTAGGGAATGGATGGGTTGCTGGGGGTTGCTGGGATGATGATTACTGGTGATTATGGATCATTCCCTCATTCCCTGCGTTTAGCACCAGTAAGTTGTTTATTGCTGTTTCATCTCCCAAATTTCACGCTTTCCCCGAGCCTCTCGTCCAAGTCCGAATCATCGCCATCCTGCCCCAACGTAGCCCAGGTCGCCCGAGCCTGAGAAAAAGTCAACCCGCAGGAAATGGCATCAGAAACTATCCAAAGTCTGTGTCATATAGAAATTCCATGTTGTTGTTTCCTGAAATGGACATGTTTATCCCATGGATATTCTGGGATATAACTAACAATACAATATATGAAAATGTGGATGTAGTTGATGTAGTGGGATATTCTGGGATATATATATATACATAGTTAACGATACAATAGGTGTGGTTGAAGAAAAATGGCGGGACCCCAAAATGAACAATTCTATTTTTGAATGGGGAAGAGAATGCTAAAGAGGGGTATCCAAATTTTGAGAAACACCTGAATGGCGAGTTCACACCCCGTTCGAAAAAATCAACTCCTTGGTTTTGGATCCAGAAATAGAGGCCCACTATCATTACGTAAGCGATTGGGTGATGGGGGTTTAATCATCGGAAAATGCAGATGTCACCAACAAAATCCACCAGAAAAAGAAGATGTCACACACAAGAACGCAGGTGTCATAGTAAAAACTTAGATTTAACCAGCAAAACTAGGGATGTGAACCAACAGAAATAAGCCAAGAAGTAGAAGGAGTGTAACCAACACCAAACTATGGAAATATTGACCATTCCAGATGGCTTCACAAACAAGTGACCTGAATTCACTCCAAGTCCTGTTGTCAAAAAAATCAATGCGTGAACTGGATTGAGAGGATGCCAGAACTGGACCCATGATGTAGCCGTACCGTGTAGGGGTGTTGAAACCACTGTTTAACGATTTCAGGGTGTTGTCAAGGATGCAGAAGAGAAAATACAAGGACTACTGTCTGATCATCCAATACATGTGGTAATGGAACTTGCGCCCACCACAGTATTCCGGAGAAGTTTTCTAGATCCACGTAATGTATTGTAATGTAGTATAGAGTATTCGGCTTAATCATCAAAGATCTAGAAACCAATAAATCCACCCAACGTGGTTGGTGGTTTCAACCCGTCCCAATATTTTTCGTCAACATCATTCTCCCAGATAGGATGAGTAGGATGGAAAGTAAAAAAAGAAAAGACAATTACAATTACCCTCTGGTAATTTAACATAGCTATTGAAAACGGCCATAGAAATACTGGATTTTCCAATTGAAAATGGTGATTTTCCATAGCTTTTTGTATGTTTATCAGGCCGGGTACCAATCAGATCATGTATCGCCTCGTCCCAATCCAGTCATATCCAGTCCAGGCCGCCTTGTTGTCTCGCAGGCGCATGGTCAGCTGCACAGCGTTTGGACCTAAATCTTCGTGTCTTTGGAGGCACTCCTGTCATCATCCCAGGATGGGACGAGCAACGAGAACTGGTTGGTGTTTTCCGTTAAAAGAAACCTTTCATAAATTTAAACCAACCCAGAAATAGAGAATTTTCTAAAAAACGACCTCAAACCCCCAAGGCCGACAAAAAAACATCTACAATCCCCTGTACATTTCTGTTTTACCGAGCTTTCAAGCAGAGAAATATCCATGGGAGTTGAAGTATCCATGGGAGTTCCCCACTGGTTGAGGGACTGTGTGAATTTGAAAATAACCAACCCCAATCTAACCAATTTTGTCATCTGGTGATATTATTAGCTAGATTTAGCTAGTATTGTGTTTGCCTCCAAGAAAAAGTCCTGAAAACCTAAAGTTACTTCCAAATGTTGCTGCTTAGATGTCCATCTTAGGTCCATCTTAGGTCCATCTTAGGTCCATCTTAGAGATCTTAGAGATCTTAGGTCAACACATCCACTGGACCTCAAAGATCTCGAAGCCTTCCCTCGATGCAAAACGCTCCTGAAAGCGTTGGAAGTTCAAGCGCTCTTCGGGGAAGATGGCGGCGATGTCCTGCATCCCGCTGGGGGGGTCGGATGGTTTAAACCATCTGTGTTACTTTAAGATACAAAAATAGTGGTACAAAACCCAAAAATAATGGTACAAGAATAGTGGTACATCTGTTAACAATCTGTTTGATACAAAAATTCAAAACCCAAAAATGGTGTAAATCAAAAAATACGATCAATGATTTATCCACAAATCTCTGTTTTGAATGGATGATTTATCCACAAACACTGGCCAGCCGCCAAGGGACCTCAGCCAGTTGTTCATCCAAATGCTGCCTTGGCGGTGCAGTTCCCACCCCAATTGACTGTATCCGGGTTTCAATAACTCATTGAACCTCATCTTCCACAATTTGTCTTCACCATCATCAACAACCACAACAATAAAAAATACATGTGTATGTACTGTATGTATATTCTTCCATACACACATATTCATACATCTATTAATACGTATGTTAATACAAATGTTAGTACATACATTAATACATATATTAGTACAATAATATAATGATACATATATTAGTACATTTTTTAAGACATATGTTAATACATATCAATACATATAATACCAGTAGTACATATATGAATTCGAATTGATACATATATAAATACATATATATATATATATACATATATATACATATATATATATATACATATATATATGTATACATATATATATATATATACATATTTATACATATATATATTCATACATATATATATATATATATATATTCATACATATATTATTTCATATCCTAATACATATATTAGTTCATATACTAACACATATTGATACGTATTCAAAAAGAAAAGGTGACTCTGACCTTGTCCTCAGAACGGCCCAGGCACATCTGTTTGGATCCCAAGGCGTTGCGCACCTCCTGCCGGGAGACCTTGCCGTCCACAGAGGCTAAGGTGTTGAAGGCCTGCCTGCCGTGATGCGAACGACATGTTGCACCGTTGCTTGTTGGCTGATGTTTTTGGGAACTCATGGGAACTCATGGGGTTTAATATGGTTTCATGATATTCAATGGGATCTTGATGGGAACTATGAAATGGGATTGTTGATGGGACTTTAACAGGAATTTTCAATAGGGTCTGAATGGGATATAAAACCAGACTTTGATCATTGATAATTACATATCATCACCAAAGTGGAGGTTGACCATCAAAAAATCGGTGCATTTTTGTTGAGTATCCAAAGAATGGTCTTGCGGGGACTTCAGCAACATGCAATCTGTTCATTTTAGAAGCTGAGACTGACACCAGCCAACTTTGGCGTAAACAATCATTCAGGAGATTCCTGCCACAATCGCATTCATGTGACAGCTAGTTTCCTCCGTGGTGCTGGAGGATATTTCCCTCAGAGAAACCACGACTTACCCTAGGCATACCCCAAAATGGCTCTCCAGATGAGAAACTGGTGATTCTAACCCTTTGGAGAGCAAACCAATTGGAAATGATATACCAAAAGGGTTGGATATGAAATTATAACCCAATTCCAATGGGATATCCCATTTAAGGACAAAACCATATCTTCATGATGAAGGCTAAGCCTCATCCGCAGGACCTGGCCTCAACAAGTTCTCACCAGATGGTTGGTTCGCATACCTAAGGATGTTGAGGTATGAACGGCTGGCAAGCATTGGATTCCCCTAAGCCGTATGAAAAGTTTCCGCAAGAGCAGCACAAAATAAGAAAAGGTAACACATAAAAATGAACACCGAAAACCTCTTGAGAAATGGAAAATTGAAGAAACTAAAGCCTTCCCCAAGATCAAAAGCAGTTCATGTGTCAAATAAGATCAAATAAGAACTTCAGCCCAAACAAAAAAAAAATCAAAGTTTGGTCATATCTTTTGACCCAAACCACTTCCACACTTCCAGGCATCCCGTGAAAGCGATGCTGGGCTACCCCACAGCCAGGCCACCAAGAACTCAGAGAAACCAATTGAGCCATCCTCAGAAGGCTTTTTGAGGCTGGTGACATTGGATGTTTCCATCATAGCCACTTGACAGGTGTAAACTGATAGGTGCTGCCTACCGACCTTTTTCTCGATCCATCCATTCATCCATTCTTCCACGCATCCATTTAACCATTGATCCATTTATCTAACTAAAATCTGAATCTAAATCTACAAAGCATCAAACTGCAGTATATGTTTTAGATATAGACTTACATCCCTCCAGGGCGGATGTTCGCCCAAAGTTTCATGGGGGAGCTGATCATGTTAGGTAGAGTGTCGCGTTATTTTAAGGTTGTTTTAGGGTTTATATGTATATCATCTGTCCATCCATCCATCCATTCATCCATCCATTCAAACATCCATCCACCCACCCATCCATCAATCTCCATTTATTCAGTTACATCTATATATATATACAACATGATGAAAAAATATATATACTGATTTGTCTATATATATATACGTAGATATATATACTGTGTGTGTATGGTACGTGTATGCATATATATATATCATACTATATTTTGTATATATATATATAATTATATATATACATTGTATTATGCATACTTCAAATATAATGTATGTATACTAAATAAAACATATAGCGCCGATATAGTGTGTATTTATAGTGAAAAAATATCATGTGCATATACATACATACATATATATGTATATATATATATATATATATTAGTATATGTAATATATATAATATGTATATAATGTGATGTATATATATGTAATATAATAAATATATAATATATATATATGTATATATATATGTTACATATATATAAATATACTGTATATGCAATATATATAATATATGTAATATATAAAAATATGTAATATATGTGTGATAAATATGTAATAATATTGTCTATACAGTACATATAGTATATATATATACTGCATAGATATATATAGTAAATATATAGTGTATATATGAATAACGTATATCTATCATATGTATTTATAAATATAGTGCCTATATATAAATAGTATATAGTATATATATATAGAAATATATATATATATAGTGAAATATATATATATAGTGAAATATTGATATATATATATATATATATAAATTTATAGTATGTAAATAGAATGTGAATAGTAAAAATATATATCTAGTATGTATATAGTAAATAGAAATATATTACTATATATATATCATATGTAGTATTTATAAATAGTATATATATATTGTGTATATATAGTATATATTTACTGTGTATCTACAGTAAATATTTACTGTGTATCTACAGTATGTATATATATAGTATATATTTAGTATACATTTGGTAGGTGTAAAGTATATATATACATTATATATAGTATACATGTACAGTATATATATAGTATATATATACAGTATATATATAGTGTATATATATATACAGGATATATAGTGTATATATATATTGTAAATATATATGTTTACAATATATATATAACTAGTAAATTTATACCAGTTATATAGTATATATACATATATTGAGTATATTTAGAATATAAACATATATATATATATATAATATACATATATACCATATTTAGTATAAATATTTACCATATATAGTATAAATATATATAATATACATGTATATATATACACCAAAATTATAAATCATATATTTAGTGTATATATAGTAAATATAAATAGTGAATATATATGTATATATCAAATATATATATATATATTGTGTGTATGTATATATAGTTTATCCATATAGTATATAAATATCGTATTTATATAGTATCTTATCTATTGCATGTATGTAAATATAGTTTACATATCTGTATATACGTATCTCTCTCTCTCTCCGTGTGCGTTTGTGGTTTCCTAGGCTCTTTGGCTGCGCAGTCTGTCCCTGCCTCATCCAGGTCTGCCAGGCGCATCAGGGTTGCAGCATCTTGTGTCTTGGCGTTGGGCAGAGAGAAGGACTTCCTGTAGGCGACAGCGGGTTGATGCTGTTTGGTGTGAAATCCTGAGATGTTAATGGGATTTTCTTAGGGAGATTAATGGGATGCAAATGAGATTTTAGCGAGATTTAATGGGATTTTCAACCAACCTTATAGAACTCTAATAGGGACAATATGTGTATATATATATATAGACACATTATTTTGGAATATTGCTATAAAAGCGGTTATGAGATATATGATTATTTTTTAAACTTCTATTCTTCTGACTGTTGTTATACCTGTTCATAACTCATCAAAACTAGTTGGGTGTGTTTGAAAATGCGGTATATACCCAGAAAATTGCAAGCTAAGTAAGGATATTGATGATTGACTAGTGGACTTGGAGGTACCCTAATTTCAGGCAAACCCGTGTGGCAACTCTCAAAAACATACTGTAGATATTAATAAACTCCATTTGAAAGAAAGTGGTAAATGGAACCTTTCCTGAATCTGACTTTGGGATTAGATGGGATTAGTATATACAATGTCTTTTATTTACGAACTGTGATCGTGGTGTCGATAAAATCATGATGATCATAATGATCATGATGATGATAATGATGGTGGTGATGGTAGTGATGGTAATGATGATAATGATCATGACGATGACGATGACGATGACGACGATAATGGCGATGATGATTATGGTAATGATGACGATGATGATCGAGATGATGGTGATGATGATGATGACGACGATGGCGGCGATGATGATGATGATGACGACGACGACGATGATGATGATGATGATGGTAATGATGACGATGATAATGAAGATGATGATGATCACGATGATGATGAAGAAGATGATGATGATGATGATGACGATGACGATAAAGATAAGGATACAGATGACGAGGATGACGAGGATGACGAGGATGACGAGGATGACGAGGATGACGAGGATGACGAGGATGACGAGGATGACGAGGATGACGAGGAGGACGAGGATGAGGAGGAAGACGACGGGGGTGACGAGTATGAC
>Ga0126342_10002241_pt1 | contig 29659 bp, 29 predicted proteins | sample Cyp1metagenome_FD_92528 | JGI IMG/M metagenome (GOLD analysis project Ga0126342, IMG submission 92528) | Coral microbial communities from Lord Howe Island, Old Settlement Bay, Australia - Cyphastrea 1 metagenome | ecosystem: Host-associated > Invertebrates > Cnidaria > Coral ...
TAATATATAATATATAATATATAATATATAATATATGATATATCATGTTTTATTTATAATTTATTATATATAATGTTTTATTGTTAATTTATTTTATATAATATATAATATATAATATATAATATATCATATATCATATATAATATATAGTATATGATATTCAATTTTCAATATATAATATAGTATAATATAGAATATTATATATATATATATCGATCTATATGATTGTAGAATCTCAATATTTCATATTCCTTCCTTTGACCTGAGACGCATGGGTGATTCGTGGTGAAACCCAAGCATGTCACATTGATGAATATTTCAAGGACGTGTTATGAACCCACCGTGTGCAGGACCGGGTGCCTGGATTGGGCAGAGCCAGGCGCAGAAACAGAACTCAAAAAAAGTGTCAGTGTTCCCGTAGATCTTGTTGTGCTGAATCGGGGTTGAACACATATTTTAAATTAGTTTAACGCGGTTTAACCTTTGTCTTACTCATATCTCTTTATATTCATAGCATTTATACCTGCCATGAACTCAGCATGAAAGTGCAACGTGACTGGGATGCTGCCCTCAGAGGCTTGAGCAGGATTCGGCATCACGCTTGTCACCGGTCCTCACCGGTCGTCACGACTCAATTTCTGATTTTTCTGATTGACGTCGCATCGGTGCAGGAGATGCCAGAGTGCGCTTTAGGTGCTGTGCCAAAGAGCCTTCGGTCAGCACTGCCCTGTTTGGAGAGTCTGGGAGTGGATGTGTTGGCCATTCCACTTCACATTTGCAGCAGTGTCGTGGTGATGGAAACGGCATTTTGTAGGTAAATCCATCGCTCATGGAAACCGTTCGTGTCCCGTGCCAGGCACACTATCGCCTACTCCAATTTGAACGGTCAAGAGCAGATTCAAGAGACCAGGGTGCCATACCCAGCAGTTTTGCAGGTTTCTTATGGTTTCTTTGGCCATTTGATGAATTTTCATACGAAGTACCAGACATTGCTTGATATGTCTAATCTATCCACTGGGATGTGGCCCACGCTTCACTGCTTAGGTCACATGCTCTGGCGATGATTGTGAGACGATGTCGAACAATGTTGCTCCCTGAGTGGGTAGAGTCCGGGTAGAGTGGGATCTTGAGGCAGTGGATGGCAGTGGAGCAGAATGATCTGTAGAACCAGCCCTGGAAGCCTGGGTTTTTTCCATTTTTTCCTACACGCCGTTGCTGAGTATCGTTTGATTGTCTGAGTATCTCAGTTTGACAATGACACGATTGACACGATGTCCCATCTGAGTTTACCCCATGTTTTCCTCTTCCCCAGGTGATGCCACAGATTATTCGTGTGAGACCTTCTGGAAATAAAGTGATGTCCTCAGTTTGCGTGCGGTTCCACAGACGTTCCACAGATGTGTCAAGAAAGCGTTGTTTTTTCAACAGGAGGTCTGTAAGACTGTAAGGCTGCATGAAACAGCGGAGAATAGCAGTAGGGCCGGTTTTTGTGCTGACATGCAGAGAACAGACCACAACATAGCATAGCTAAAGCAAAAGGAAACAAAACATACAATACATTTACAAACCACTAGCATCATCAGAAATATCACGAAATTGTGTTGATAAAGTAGAAAAAGGAAGTTGTAGAGAGAGAGAGAGAGAGGGAGAATACCTTTTGCAGCAACCGAGGAAGCGAAGCACCGTATGTGTTCAGGCAGACGAGTTGACAAAACTTGCAGACTTCGGAAAGGTCCGGGTTTCTGCATTGTAGGCTCGCCAACCCTCATGTGGGACAGCATGGATCATATGGCGCCGCTCGACTTTGGTGGAAAGGAATGGCCCAAGACCCTTACAGAGAACACTCTAGCTTTGAGTTTGCTGGAGTACATTTGGAAGACACAAGACTTACTCTTCCTGAGCAGTACTTGCACATCCCATATCATAAAATTCGTGATTCCAGTGTCGGTTTTTCAATCCTGCCTTTGACGTCCATTGTTTTTCAATGATTTGGAAGATGTTTTCCATTGTTTTCCTAGGCATCGAGTTGCAAACTCGGTGCAACACTGAGAATGTTGCAGATTCGCCACAGCTGAAGCCATTGCGACTTTCGACGTGCTGTGGGATCCCCAGGGCGTATCCCCAGGCCAGATGGCTACTGGGCTACGCACCAGAGCCAGGAAACCAAGGAAACCAACAAGAGTCCTCGACTGAGTTTGACATGTTTGACATGTTTGACTGCTTGGATTTTGCCAGTTTCCGAATGTTTCCGAGTCACATGGGCAGCTTGTCTTTGTTCATCTTTGTTCAGTGGAGCGATCTCCAGGGAAGCAAGCGGACAGCTTAGCGGACAGCCTTTAAGAAGTGAAGGCCTAGCATGAGCGCATGAGCAACTGAGTATGCCTGAGTATGCCCAGTGTGTCGGAAATGCTCCAGGCGTCATGAAAGTTTACAGCTACTTCAACAACAATGGCCACGAAGAGTTGAAACCTTAGTATCGAGTATATAGTCATTCCTGGGAGCTTGTCATATTTTGTCTTCCATACAGCCTCCGTCAAATGCAGTTGATGCAGATGCAGTGTCTGTGCATCGAGGATGAAACAGGTGGAGTCTCACTGCAAGGCTAGTTGCATCAACTTGCTGTGACTTCCTGTCCTCGTTGCTGTCCACGCCAGGATGGCGCCTGTGTGCAGAGGAATTGGGACATTGGGACATGACAATCCTCGCATGTGGGTGCCATATTTTTTGTTGGAAAGTATTGGAGGGCAGCAAGCTCTCAGATGATCATTGACTATCTTTGACTATGCAGATCCTAGGTGTGATATCCCATTCGTATCCTGGTGATCGCCCGTGATAACGGGTGCTGTGAAGCGAAACCCGAAAGCCCCAGAACGAAACTGCCAGGAGCCGCACCTTCGCTCCAAATCCCTCTGTGCCGAAGGAACCAAAGGAGTGAAGTGTGTGAGCATCAGAAGATCGCATGTTTTTTGCTAACGAACATGTTCTAAAATTGATTAAACTTGCTGGTGGTTTGAGCTTTTTTGACCTGGAACAATCGGATGAAAACAGCAACAGTAGCAAATTCCCAACACCAGTGCCTTTTGATGCCTTTTGGTTTTCATTTTAGGGCCTGGGAGTGGCTGGGTGTAAAGCTAAATCAATGTACAGTTTTGTACCATATAGTTCCATACCTAGGCAGTTCAAGAGTTCAAGATACGGATCAGGGAGACGAAGCACCGCAAGCGATGCCTCCAGGATGCGCACGATGTTCGACATGCGATGTCAGCTTATGAGGCTTAGTACGTCTTGGTACTTCCAGTTCCAGGACTGCAAAGCCTGGGAAATTGGGAAGAGTGACGGTGATGAGACATGAGCCTTCACATAGTTACTGCACTGATTTCTGCATTTGAAGTGTGACAAATTTGGATAATCTTGGACCACACAGCCAATTCACGAAACAGAATAACTATATAAAAGCCATCTAAAAACTGTAGAAACTTGCGAATCTTTCATGATTTCCCCAAGCCTTCAAAGAAAAAGGCGGGTGACTTTTTTGAGTTGCGCCAGCTCCGCCGCCGCTAGGCGCCGCAGCTTCGCCGGCTTAGCCATCGAAACAGAGCGTTGAAAAATGCGACTTTGAGTCCCGTTGAAAGATCACCAGCGGTGTCGGTTTGTTGAGGTCTCAACCCACCGGAGTCTTACTGGAACATGCTCAAACGTTTAAACATGTTCACACCTTCCTGTTGATCTGTTTGAGACTAAGGCTTTAAGGGCCGGCTAACGGTGCTTTCTTCCTTTGCTCCTTGTTTTGCTACATACTTAGACCCCGTGACTACACAGCAATGCACATGTTCTTTCAAACAAGCAGCTGACCAATGATGATTTGCCTTGCATGGCTTTGCTTGCAATACACCCTACAAAGATTTTAAAAGAGATCCTGAAGAACACAACGCAATTCAGGAATGTCTAGCATTGAAAATTTGAGGCGTCAATTTGTTTGCTAGGAGACGGCCTTTTTCAACGTTGAGGCATTTCACTCAAGCAGATCAGCTCTGCAAACTATGTAATTGTTCATTCTCAAATCAGCATCTAGGAAAGGGAATGAACAAAATCCTTCCAAAATTCACAGGACATGATGTTCCAGGGGCGTTGCATGAGTGTTCAAAACACTGCTTCCCAACTGCAAAAGTATTCGCAGAGTCTTTGGTTACTTGTTTCCTATGCCTAATTTCTCTGGTGGGCCTATCAGACCGATTCAGACCGCTCAAGACAGCAAGCATTGGAACAGCGACACATGATTTTCACGGCTGTCTCGGGTGACCTGTGGCATGGACGAAAGCAAAGCCGCTCGCTAGCCATGGGCGCCGAATTGTCGTCTCCAACACCTAATTTGGAGTCAGGCAAAGCGGGTAAGCGGGTAAGCGGATGCTACATGGTGAAGGACGTAGCATCACATAGCGTGACGTAGCATGACGTAACTACAGTAGAAGTACGTAGTACAAAAGGAGGTGGTGGGGAAAATGCAAACTGCTGATGGAAGACTCCTTCTATTTGATGAAAGTGAAGGTATGTAAAGGTATGTGAAGATATGTGAAGATATGTGAAGGTTTAAGGATGGTTTAGGATAGGTGTGAATAGCCATGTCTTGAGGGTCTGCCGTCGCAGCGCTGGCAGTCTTAGAGGGCGTCGGCCCAGACATGCGCGGCAAACTCCCTCCGCAGCTCAGCTGAGAAAGTCGAAAGGCAGCTGCTCCACTCTGTCTGCTGTCAATGTGTGATGCTCCACTCCCGAGGCATTTGGCATTGATGACTACAAGGAATTTGAGGCCGACTTTTTGCACTGCAGATGTTGCAATCACACATGTGATGCTGTCGGTTGCCATTGCTACTTTCTTTTAGGCAGGTCGGTTCGGCCTTTTTCAAAGACGCTACACATCGCTACACCATACAGAAATATACCGAATTTCAATTTCTGCTCTGTAGATGATCTCAAATGACCTCAGCTCTGACCCTTCACTGCTCTGAAACACTGTGCTTCTGGCGTCCAGGTTCCAACACGTTGCAATTTGGAGAGATCCCTTCTTGGGCGGCTCTGGGCTTATCGGGCTTACCGGGCTTACCGGGCCGTCGTCAGATGTGGACCTGGGAAGATCTGCATTTTGCCTTCCGAGGGACGATTGATCACCACACTGTGGTCTATGAATACTTGGAGGGCAGGCGCTTGATGAGCCTGAAGCCATCAACTCAGTCAAACGATTCAACATGATGTTAACATGATGTTAACATGAACATAATTCAACGATTCTGTGTCCAGATTTTCAGTGATTCCAGCAAATCAGACGTCAATGCGTTGTTTTTTTGCCAAGTAGCGCACTGAATTGTGTTGAGTTGGAACCCTGCTGTTTGGTGATTTGGAAACCCATTTCATCCCATTTCCATTTGCGATTTTCAATCCACCGCTGTTTTTTCTGCATTTACTCTGCACCCAGTTGGCTCATGAGGTTAGACTGGGGTCGTGACGGATTGCATTTCCATGACAGCCCAGAGGACACGTGTCAAATTGCAGGCTCTTGCAACGTCTTGCAACGTCCAAGTTGTATAAGTTGCTTCGATCTATTCGTTGCTGTGTCCCTTTGCATGCATCAGCCTGCGGAGGACCCTTGTCCAAATGGAGATGTCTTAGAACGGAAACGGCTACTCCGTCTCACTCCAGCAGAAGCGAGATACTGAGAAGATACCGAGAGGATACCGAGATATCCAGCTTATCCCAGTTTTTGTCCCAGTTTTACAAAGCAGTCAAGGCTCAATCGGGCAGCCATTTGGCGTGGTGTGATAAGGCGAGGCGATTCAGCTGAGGTCCAGATTCATTGGGATGCTGTGAAGGAGAGAGATTACGAACTCTCACGTTGGAACTGCCAGCATTTCAGCAAGTGCCCGAGGGTGTTTTACGCACCGCCATTCCTCAGAATCAACATGAATCAACTATGAATCAACTATGAATCAACTATGAATCAACTATGAATCAACTATGATAACTTTGAGACCGGTGAGACCGATATATCATTGAAACGGCCGTGTTTTTCAAGAGAACCAAGTGGGATCTGACGATATCTGACGATTGAAGTCACAAAATGCATGAAATTTTGACTCTGCCAGGTACATGTACGAGAAAGCGAGTGAGGGTCTGACATGACCTGAAGCGCAGCCACAGAGCTTGATTAGGTAGTGTACCAGTGTACCTAACATGGCATGGAAGACTCATAAAGCCCCAGACTTGGTTCATCCTTAACTCCATAAGATCCACACACCATAGTCAATTATACGCCGATACGCTGTAGCAACGCGGCATGCCATGGTATCGCAGTATGTCTCAGTAGTGTCTCAGTAGTGAGATGGCGGAGCCGACTCGCGGTGTACAAACTCGGCAGCTGAGCAGCTGAAGCATGACATTCCCCGTTCATCATTGGTTTACCGATGTCCAGATGCTGTTCCCCAGAAAGGCCGCAATAAGCATCCAGGTGATGCTGCGGACCTGTTTTGAAGTTTGTAATTTTCTCAACTTTTGAACAAACTTCCAGAGGATGCTCGGATAGTGAGTTTGCTTCAATTCAGCTGCTGCCCTGACACTTTGCCAGCAGAAAGCGCAAAGCAAATGTTGGCTTGTCATTGTCTCCAGCCCAATAGTTAGATGACTTGACAAAGAGACCGGCTGTGCTGCAAAACGAGAATGTCTCTAGAGACCAGCAAGTTGAAGAATGCAAGTCCCTAGCTGAACCATGTTCCCACATGTTCCCACCATGCTTCGACCAGGCTTTGCAGGAAGTGAAGCGGAAATCTGGGATTTTCGGCTCCGAAGGAACACATTCGCAGCAAGATGGACTCGGACGAATCAGACGAGTCAGCTCCACGCGCTTCGAAGCTCAATGGAATTCGCTGTGCTGGGAAGCGCTTGGGCGTTGCCTGGAGAATCTCGGCTGGGAACATTCAACTGTACTCTTTCATGTACATGCATTGAATCAGATTAAATCCATTTAAATCTATTGAACGACCAAATGCCGAAGTGTTTTACAAAAAGTCTTCCAAGACCAAAATTATCCAAAATTTAAAATCTCTTTTGCAAGACTTTCAAGACTTTCACAGCGCGTGTAACACACCTGTCATCTGACGAAATCCCAAGCTTCAGGCGCTGAAGATCCTCCAAGGCACAAGCGCCTCGGACCTGACATGTCCTGGCACCTGGCACCTGGCACGAACCGCTAAGACGACGTAAGACGACATAAGACAACACTCACAAAAGACATCCGAAGACTCACTTTTGTCCTTTTGCATTCTTTTTTAGTGTCAGACATTTGAACTTTGCCTCGAATTTTGAGCTCACTTGAGGCATGCAATGGTGCAGAGCTCAAGGTAGATTCAACATGATTCAACATGATTCAACAGTGCATCCCAATGACTTCGTGTTTTCCCAGCTCTGACGGCTTTGCCTTCGAGGTTTCAGCAATCGATGTACCACACTTTGCTTCTTCCAGCTTTGAGCTTAAGTTTGCTGCTTGCATGGCTGGCAAGGCTGGCACTCCCAGCGGTTCAGCGGTTAATCATTCGGTTAGTCAATACGAAACATGGCAAAGGCATGCAACTTCTAGCACTGATGCCACCTTCTCCTCCGCACTGCCACAACATAGGGTTCTTATTGAAGCCAAGATTGATGTGTTGTTTTTGTATCTGCGGTTTGCCGTTTGTTTTCTATGTGTCATCTTAAAGTTTCGACCTTGGCCTCGGAGGCCTGCAGCTGCAGAGAAGTTGCCACCGGGATTTCTGAAGCACCTTGCAAGTTATATGATCGCCACTTTGCCGCGCAAGTACGGGTACTGCATGGTACTGCAATCTGAAAAAGATCTTTAAGGCAAGAATGAGAACATGCAATCCATCAGTTGCAATGCCCTACTGCTGCAAAGGTGCGAGATTCTTGTTTCTGGCTTGGTTACACATTAGCTTCAGATAGCTTCAGAAGGTCAGAAGGTCTGTCTTCATTTTGCAAGGTCTGGATGTGTTGCATTGCAGCAGACTGGCTTCAGGGCCCCTACGTTTATGCCAATGGCTGCAACTGGTGGGCCTTTCTTTTGGCGTCATGTCAATTATGTCATAGTCATAGGCTCCGGCAGGAGCAATCAGCATGAGAACATATTATGAGAACTGCATCATTGAATCATTTTGAATCGGCTTATGTATGCTTATGTACATTTTGAACGGGTTTTGCACATTTTGCACATGCACTGCTGCGCTGAGGCTCTTTATTCGGCTTATGGCTTCTCTGAGTCTGCCATCATGGCTGCTCGACAGATAGGCCTTGCACTACCATGCACTACCAACATGCACAGAACAGAAACACCTGTACTATTTGTTCATAGTAATGCTCTTTATCTTTCTTGGTCCTTCAGCTTTTTACAAAAGTCCTGCAAAGACAGAACTTGTCAGACACTTTAGGCCACACGACACCCGATTCGGCCCGATGCCCCTAAGGCGCTCTTTGTAGCTGGTTATGGTGCGTCAGGAGTGTCTCTGTTGCACCGTTCATGCTGCGCACCGATTCAGCCGTGAACGAAGATGTGTGGAACTGCCAAGGTGTGTAGTTGTGGCATTGGATCAGTTGCAGATTGTTTTGGCCTGTCCTGGCGCGCTTGAATCAGAGTCTTGCAGCTCAGGGCCAACTTGTAATGTAATGTTTCCATATGTTTCCCAGATTGACGCAATCCAAGGCATACAAGACAATACAAGACATCATGAGAACATTGGGAACCCAGTGGACTCTTGAACCAACCCCTGCCAGGTCGCAAAAAGTGTTGCATGGCATTCTGCATCTTTCATATGATTGCTGGCATTACGAGACTCGGCGTTGCAACTTCACACGACAACGTGACACAGGGATCTGTGGAAATGCAAAGGTGCAGCAGTGGCATGAAATGTTACATGACGCTCCCAAGGATGCATTGGAATCTCTATCCGCTCTTGATGTTGGGCCGCATATCTTCAGGAGACGCAAAGTCCAAGTGGTCATAACGCAAAACTTCCAAGCGTTTGTTTTTAGAAATGCTTACAGTCTCACTCATGGTTGATTCAGCTGTTGAGCTAAGTGACTCTTGCCTCCTTAAATGCTGGTCTTGAGATGTACCCCTTCACTTTGTCAGGAATTGGCACAGCCATCCTTTTTTCTTGCTTTGATGCTTGGCAAGCACGTGAGGCATTGCGTTAATCTAAACCCTCTTGGAAATATGATGTAACAAGATGAAACAAGTAAAGTTTGCTTTGTTCTCTTATTTTTTTCTGCGGGAACATGGAAAACAAGTTTCCCTTTTGATGCACACTTTGGGCTAAGCAGGTGAACTAGTCCGGTGAAAAGCACGCAGTCCATCATTGCATCATTGTTTGGTTTTCATTGGATTCCCACCAGTCTAGGAATGCTGGATGGTGTCGGAGCACAACTTTCGGCATCGCTTTTCCTCAAGTTTGCTCTCATACATGTTCGGCAACCTGACAGCACGTGCCGTGTTTGCTGAAGCCTTTTTGCATGGCATGCAGACCACGACAGCAGGATTCTGCTGTGCGCTTTGGAGAAGTGTCACGATTTGAGAAATGCTTTGAGCTCCGGAGGTCTAAATTTCTGTGCCATGTATTTTGTAGCAGCGCCGGCCTTAGCTTCAGCAAGCTGTTTGAGAAGTTCTTTAACGTTCTTTGCTCTGCTCTCATGCTTTGTCGTCTTTGCTTCAGTTTGTTCGCAAGTCTAATTTTCTAGGCCCATCACGATCATGAAGCGGAGTGTGAACACTCTAGCAGCTTCGCAGATCATCCAGTAAGATATGTCAACGATGTGCATCTATACAACTACATATACAATCTGCAGTGTACAACAGTGTACAACATACAATATATTCATCTAGTTTCATATTATATATATAATATATATTATATGTGTATATATATATTATATAGATATTCAATATCATGATTATCATGATTATCATGTTCCACTGATATTTCAATTAACGGATTTTGATTCAAATCTCTTCCACCAGACTCTCCTTCCCAAGGTTCTGTCTGGCCTTGGAGCACAATTTGCGGTTGACAATACACAGCTCAGTGCTGTACGAGGCAAGGCGGGCAAGGAAAGTAAAGTGTTTAAAGTGTTAGGAGAGATCAAAAAGAAAGGGAAATCTTGTGATATCTTTCAGTTGTTTCAGGAATGTTTCTGAATTTTAGTAAAACATTCTGATGACTTTCTAGGGGATTTCTTACAGCAAGAGTGTCCCTCAGACAGTGAGAGAGAAAGCACAAAAAGACATGGCTGCAAAGGTTTGTCGATTCAATTAGAACAACAGGAAGCTGTGGATGTGTCAAATGAAGTGAAACTTCAATGTGCAAAACCATGCAAATTCCTGGCCACAAGTTTTGTTGAGCCTTTCGACATGCCAAGGTTCGATGTACGTGGGTGGCTTCACAGTGCCTTATGATATCTCCATTGCCTTACTATGCATTGGATTTGCACTCATTGCACTGCTTTGGAAAGAAAATTATGGTGATGGACAAAAGCCAGGTCGCTTGGAGCCAGGATTTGCCGGATCTTACCCGATCCCGGTGGGACATCCTTTGGGACGGTTAGGAACTGGAACAAGCATCGAATCAAAGCCATCAAAGGGTTCCAATTCCAACAGATTTCGGGACTGGAAGTCCCTTGCGTAGATCGTTGGATGTATTGTAACGATGCTTCCAGCCTTTTTTTTGTGGTGCCCATTGTTGAGTTTTAACGCCCAGTTGCACCATTTCCAAAGGTCAGCTTTTGATTTGCGATGCCCTGTGCTTGCTCATCAAGGACGCATTGATACAGACTTCACCATAGTTCCAGTGCCACTTGAATCTAGAAACCTGAAATAATGGGAAATCAATTTGATTTACTTCAAGCATCTTCAAACATCTTCAAGGCGATTCACATCAACCCATCCTCGAGAGGATCCAAGCTGCCGGCGGCTATGCATCATTGTGGCCATCTTTGAGGGTTCGATGTATGTCTTCGTATCCAACTGGACTCTAGCATTGCAATCTCAGGAGACAAAAAGGCATTGGTGATGTAAACTACATGGTAACTACATGTAATGTACATTACATGTATGCAATTGTATGCATATGTAGCAACGGAAAGGCTGTTCGAACGTGTTCAATAGCGACTTAAAAAGCGGCGTGGGATGATCTCCGGTGTGAGGCATATACCAAGGATGCAACGCATGTTCCAATCTGAAAGTCTTACCTTACTTGGCCTTCCGTAAACCTTCAATAAAGCAAGTAGGCTTGGTCTTTGGATGTCTTTGGAACTTGTTGCTTCTGATTTGATGGGTTAATGCGATCTAGCGGAGTTGCAAGGTGTTGGTTTTTCAGAGAAATTGTGTGGTCAGTCTTCGAACGGATGCAACGAGCCTCCACGAGTTTCCACTTGATGCAGGACATCCAACCACCACACGGCCTTATCTTCGCTCTCTTCATGATGGCGGCAATGTGTGGTTCATCTGTTCCTTGGAACCAGCTTGGAACTGACAGAACGAAGGCTTTATGCTTGTCAAAGACGAGAGAGGTATTGATGAGCATGTATGAATATGTTGTTGTCTTTTATGTGAAGAGTCCTGAAGCCAAGAGATGTGAACGAGCACGTGAACCAGCAACGATGTTGATCACCGATGATTTGTTTGTGTCACTTTGTGTCCCAGGTTGCGACGTTGGGCAGGGGCATGAGTCAAAGCCTTAGAGCTCCAAGCAGAGAATGGAAACGGCCATGTGCGGCACAGGCATACCGCATACGGTGTGCTGTTGTTGTGGTGTTGTGATGACTTCACGGATGACTTTTTGAAGGACTCGTTGACTCGTTGTGTCACCTGGGGCGCCAAGTTCCACGCCGACAGTTGCGTTTCATTCTGCTCCTGTGCGTGCTGTCGTTCGCCGTCGCCTCGCGAAGTGCCTGCGGAGTACCTTGGAAGTGACTGGCCATGGGTGGCGGTGAGTGTTGACAAAAAGTGAAGGGAAGCGACAAGAAGCCACAAGAAGCCGCAAGAAGCCACAAGAGGCCAAGAGACTCCAAGAGAGGACAAGGTGTTCAGGGCTTCCATGCGACATGGATCGACATGGCCTATCTTACCTGATCATCCTGACCTGGTTTGGCAATCTGCCAGCTCGAAACTGAGGCAGTCGGCTGTTGCCTCGGAGCCTTTCTGACCTTTGAATTCTGCGTTGGTTGGTACTTTCCGTGTGTCGGGATCTTGAAGAGTGAACCTTGCTTTGAAGCTGCGGACTGAACAGATGCCTTCTTCAAGGTGTGTTCTGTTTGCGTTCTGTCTGAGGAGTCCAGAAGTGAGACCATTGAACATGTTGTTGTGTCGGTCAGTAACTTCTATCGGCATCAAGAGACTGTACAGGTCCTGAAAGATAAGTCAGCGTTTCAGCCATCACATTGCTTTCCCTGCAGTGAGTGCAGCAACCCTAATTTCGACAAGTAGAACAAGGAAAGAGTACCGTCTCCTTTTCTGCTCACCATCCAAAATCTGAAACCCATCTTCCCAAGGGCTCAGAGTTTGAAAGATGATCAAAGTTAATTTACCTTCCCTGCCAGAGATACAATCTTTGGATGTGCTCCGTGATGATTTGAGGAATGCGTTCCAGAGCAGATTCGCGGCTCAATGTACAATCTTTTTCGGGTGCCGCTGAATGTCCCTTGGTTTGTTGCATTTGTTGCTGAATCTGATGGAACCTGATTTTCCAGGATATTTTGTTTGGATATGTTTCAGCTGAGGTGCTGGTACTTGTCTTGCTACTGACTCACATTGGCACTGAATTACGCTTTGCCATTTGCTCTTTCCTGCTCTCATTTGCAGTTTTGGAGCCTTGGACCGTAAGGATCCTGTCAAACAACAGTTTCCATTTTATCAAAATCCAGAACTCGAAGACCAATGACATCCAATAACACTACGAGTCAGATATGAGTCAGCTAAGTCAGCTATGATTGGAAAGTATCTGGACTTGTTAATGTGAAGTTTGGTGCAGCATGGCAACAGAATCGCACCAGAATGACACCAGAATGGCAGCAACTAAGGCAACCTTTGGTCTTGTGGGTCACAAGCAGCCCCTCCCAGAGACAGTTGAGGCAAGTGGGACTTGTTGCTGTTAAAGTTGGACACTTGGCACTTGACCAATCTTGAGCAGCTTGGCAGGTCGCATCCTCGCCCTGAGCGATTCCGAGTCGACCTTTGTCGATCAAGTCGAGTTATTTCATGTTATTTCATGTTATTTCTAGGGCTCACATGAGTCCATCTCTCATGGCCTAGCGCTGTCAAAATGACACAGCCATGTCTGGGGTAAGTCTGTCACTATGCCCAGAAATCCAGGAGAGACTCACAGGAAAAGCCGAAAAGCCGAGCTCCGAAATGATCCGGTCCAATCGAGTCAAGTCTTCTTATTTGTTTGGAGATGTTTGAAGCAAAAACAGATTTGCTCACAGTTGTGAACTCAGATGTCTTGTCTGCCTCGAGATTTGCATATACTCAGGCTGCATCAGACCTTGATGATATACTCAGGCTGCATGTCAGTCTGTTTGACTCATGGACAAACCGTTGACAAACCCTTGATAATTGAGGCAGAGATAGAAGCAATTTTGTGAACATAGAGCAAGGCAAGAAGTCTTTGAAGACACATTAGCGACACAACTGACTATTTCCTAGTCACTATGAAGTGCCTGTGCGCCATTTCGCCCCTGGGAGCTTGACGGAGGACATTCCGAGAATAAGAATCGCCCAAAGATCTATCTACAGATGTCCAAATAGTATAGTACTGTGGCCAATTGAGATGTTCTGAAGATTTTCTTAACATTGTACAAATTGTATCAAATGCATTAAATCCGTACATTAAAAAGACATGATAAGACATGTATATATTAACAATTCGAAATTTATCTGGCTTGTTTGCGTGCGACGTGCAGGATGCCCAAAGCTCGAGTCGAAGGCACCACATGTCACCTGTCGGACCAGCCCCGTTGTTTTATCGGTCGTGGCGTCGTGAAATGCCCAGGTGAAATTGTGAAGCCGTGGTGAAACGTGGCCATGGCTCTCCTCCAACTAGCCATCTTCCATCTGCTCAGGCAAAAACCGAGAGAACATAAAGGACATCGGACATAGGTCGGACATAGGACAAAGAAAAATTGTGTTCAGACCTGGTGTGGCTGTGTCTTACTTGTGTGTTACTTGTGTGTGTGTGTGTGCATGTGCACGATCCGATGATTCTCTGCCAGGCTTACCTACCAATTTGAAGGTGACCTCCTTTCAAGGCATCAACAAATTGCGTTGCTAGTGGATCCACAAGGTAAAAGTCATGTTTTGATGTCTTAGCCTGTTTCGACCCGTTTCCATCGCCCAACCCTGCCAGGGGCGCAACACTGGTGACAGAAGTTTGTTGCCCAGAAAGGAGCTTTTTACTGGAAACAAACAAGACATTGTTTGTGCTTTTTGGCAAGAATCAGCTAGTATATTTTAATTGTGATTTGTCTTGATGGGCTGGTATACTTTGTTTGATAACATGTTGAACATGCTACTATTTTGATCCATTTTGTCGATGTCCAAGTGGGCTATGTCTGAAGGGATCTGCGCCAGCGCGGCGTGCAGCAAGTGCTGTCAGAACCTTGGACAATCTGACAATCGACACACGTGGACCCTGTTTCGCGATGATTCTATCAAATTCTATTTATCATTCCATCATTCACAGAATGATAGTATTTTATCATCAATGTAATGATTCCATCATTCTATGATATGTATTGATATGTATGATTCTTCACATTGTTTCACTGTCTCGATGTCACAGCGGCTGTGGTGAGGTCGATGCAGCTTCTGTCGTGGCCCAGGCACGGCAATGTGTGACTTCACACCAAAAACATGTTAACAGTTTTTACCGAGTTTTTGTCGGGTTTTTAAAGTGAACTTGACTCTTTGACTCTTTGACTCTTTGTTTTTTCCTTGCAGCAGCATGGCATCAGCATCTTTGCTGACTGTTTTTGCAGTGTTTCAGGCGCCTCCCAATGTGGAGCCTCCTTGGCGAAACGATCGCGCCCTCGTGCGCAGGGATTCCTTGAACATTCGCTGGACAATTCCACACTCGGAGCCACCCGTGCTCTATGTGGAGTTGGAGCACGACGGAGGATTTGGGGGAAACTTCACAACAACTTTGGCGATCAGGCGATGGGATGCAATGGGTATGGGTACCCATGGTACCCGTAATGCAAAATTGTGATTTTTGAATGTTTTTCACAGCATATTCAGCGAAGGATGCAGAAGGTGCGGGCAGTGCATCGCTGTGATATGTTCCATTCCACACACCTGCAGTTTCTGTTGATGGCTTGAAGATGTTTGAACTATTTCACAACTGATCTAGTAATGCCTGCAATGCCTGCTGCATCTGTTGGAGGTCGGAGTACACCAGATATCAACTGAACGGCTTGGAGCCAGGGAGCACCATTCGCTTCCGTCTCCGTGCCTTCAACGAAGTTGGTTCGTCGTCATGGAGTCCCGAGGCATCGTTCATGGCCCTCGCAGTTCCAAGTGCACCAGAGAATCTGCATGCAAAATTTCATCCTATGGCTATTCGACCCGAAATTTGTTGGACTCCCCCGAGTGATGTTGGAGGCGGTGGACAAGATACCGTTATGATCATGAATTATCGTGTTTGGATGCATCTCTCAGATGGTCAAGTCAAACTATTGGCTGAAGTCCCAGGAGATCGTTCCTGTTTCGAAGTGGATCTTCCACAAATCTTCAGTAACGAGTTTCGTTTCTCCGTGAATGCTGTCAACCAGGTGTACGAGGGACAGCGAAGTAACATCCTGGAATTGTCACGCGCCGGACCTCCAGGACAACCTGGTCAGATTGAAGTCGACAACGTCACAGGCAGCAGCATCTTCCTGAGTTGGTCTCCACCATCAACACGAACTGTTGAGTGCAACGAAGCCTTGAGTGTTTGTGGTGACATTCAGGCACAATTTGCACATGCACCGGCAGCCACAGGCTATGAACTCTACTGGGACGAAGGGAAAGGTTCACTGCCATCGATCTTAGTCTATGCTGGAGCAGCGCCTGTTGCAGAAATTTCTGTGACATCGTCCCGTGGCTGCTACCAGTTCCGAGTGCGAGCTACAAATTCAGCAGGGGAAAGCTATTTCACCGACATCCAATCCGTGTCGAACTTGCCGCTTGCATCACCAACTGGTTTGAAAGTTGAATCGATTCGCTGGGGGGCAGTGACTCTCTCTTGGGATGAAATTCCACCATCTGCATGTGTTTGGTGGTACGAGCTACAGATGTTGAACGTTGCTTATGGCAACATATCTGTGGTTAAAAGCGGTCTCCCGCAGATCGATGTGGAGGACTTGAACAGTTTGCATCTGTATCAGTTTTCAGTTCGACTTTGCGATGCCGCATCATGCAGTAGTTTCTCAAATGTGGTGACGGTGGTCCCCACCCGGGAACCCTTTGGCCCCACAGCGCCGTATGCATTGCACTATGAGAATGGCCTTGTGACCGTGACGTGGTCGGCGTGGTCAGCGTGGTCGGCCTTTGGTCAGCCAGAGACGCTGGAGCCCTTCATCGGAAGCTTTCAAGTTTTCGCTGCTAGCTTCGAGCAAGGACCATATTCCTGGGTGGGATCTGTTTCAGCCAATGTGGAACCGATCTTCGTTTTCCCTTGTAACGAGACCAATTCCACCAATGACCTCTGGCCATCTGCGATTTTTGTGAAAGTGGTCGCCACCGTTTCGAGCACCTGGAGTTCGGAATCTACTTCAGCTGAATCTGAAGCTGCTCGAATCTTCTGTGCACCTTTGCCAATCGCGCCTCCCGTGCCAACAACAAGTCTCCTTCGTACGGGGACTCAACGAGAGGTGCCGAGTCTCTTTGACCTCACCGTGGAACTGTCGCTCACAGGGCAACCAGCCGAGATAGCAGCTGTACATACTGGTTGGAAGGTAGAACTCGTCACAAAGACGGACAACACACTACTGGAAAGTGTTCACCTTACCGATCCAGGCGTGCAATCATATACTTTCACAGACTTGCCTCCTGCCATTGACGTCACCGTGCGCTATGCTGTTGTGGCTTTCTCTGGCACTGGGCCGTTGTCTCCGTTGAAGTTGCTCCGAGTGAACTCGGTCCCTCCACAGCCAGTGATGCAGGTGGATTCCAGTGACGATGAAAGCGTTGGCGTGTCATGGACTTGGGAACCAGGCATTGACGATGATGAACTTCTGAATTATAATCTCTATGTGGATTGGCAGGATGGTCATTTCAGCAATACCAATCTTCAGCAACCCACATATAGCACCAGAAGCCCAAATTATTTGGTGAATTGTACAGATGGTACTTTGGGGGGTATGTCTCGTTCACGTCAGCGGTTGTGGTTCCGGGTGGCTGCAGTAAGTCCTGCTGGAATTGGCGAACTTTCAGAGTCACTTTTCTGGGTTTGTGGATCAGTGCCAGATCAACCAATCGCACCGACATTGGAAGAAGTTGACAGTTCCTTTGCAATGCTTGGATGGACTCAGCCAGATCTTCATGGTGCTGCTTTGCAAAGCGTAAAAGTGGTTGCTTCAACAGCGCTGGGGCCCAACTTCTTTGGGTTTGCCAACTCCGAATATCTCTACACGTCTCCTGGATCTTTGCTCAATGTGACTGCCAACCTCTCTCAGCCCTTGCAATTTGCCATACAAGTGACGTCAGATGTCGGGCAAAGTCCACTGTCACCGTGGCTCAGTTTCTCAAAACTGGCATTGCCTCCTTTGCCTCCAAGGCTGAGCATTCAAAGTTCCACGGATTCCCAAATCATCGTGGAATGGTCTCTTGACAGAACCAAAGAGCGAGGTGCTTACCACACAGGATTCTATTTCTATGTTTCTGTGGATGGAACAACATGGCCCGATGAAGACACGGGTTATGTGGCAACGTGGCAAGATGAATTCACCACGACCTACACCATGGATTGCACATTGACTGCACTTCTTGGAGGCCGGAGCAATGTTGGGAGCGAGGCGGAGTCCAGGAATCTGGTGAAATTTGTTTCCTTTTAGACCAAGGTGAAGGGACTTACCGTACTATGATTTGTTGGTACAAACAAACGAAAAACACCAAGGGGGTTAGGGACAAGGATGTAAATTGATTTAGATTCATGTAAGGTCAGGGCTTTGACACGCTTCATGTCTTCCACCGATTGAACTTTGTTGGTTTTGAGATGTTTTGAGTTTCAAATCCACCCAAGGTAAACTACAGTACTGTGTATTGATTGCTCATAAGATGAAACAAAGTTTGGTCACATGCCACGGTTGCACGATGTTGCACGGCTTGGCTGTTTGCGCCACTCTGCAGGTCAGAGCCGATCCCAGCAATTCCTTTGGTTCAAAGTCGCTGCGCGAAGTGCCGTTGGACGCGGTCCGTTGTCCATCGCAGTTGCACGACGTTGCTCAGCACCACCCACTGCTCCAGTGAATTTGGCTTTAGATTCATCGGTCTTTGATGCCGATGGAATCGGCTATACCTTGCTGACCTGGGAAGAGCCGACTCAGCTAAGTGGAGCAGTTCTCTTGGGCTACAAAGTCTATGTGGATACAAATACTGCAGACACCCAAGACTTGTACACTTTACTGGATGTCATTGAGGATCCAGAACAACGTGCCTTTCGACATGAAAACGTTGTACAAGGCCAATCCTACAAATACAAGGTCACAGCAGTGTCAGAGACAGGAGAGGGAACTTCAAACGAAGTAATTCTTGTGCCTGCCTTGGTACCACTGGAACCTGCACAGCCAGTTTTGCTGGATGACTGTACAACATCTTGGTACACCAGCAAGGCGCTGTGTACATATCCACACAACTACGAACTGGCAACGGTTAGTGTTGATATCAGAGAGAGTGCCGATATCAATGCCCCAAGGGTGAACCCATTTGTCACAGTGCTCCAAGGAACAATTTTGGAGGTGACCCAAGAAGAGCTTGGTACAGATGGACGGCTCTATTTGAATATCCCTACTTTGGGCGGCTGGCTCTGGGATGATACGCCCCTGGATCCAAGCAATCCATTGTCAAATCGCCTTCCTGCCTTGAAGTTCTCTTGGACATGGCAGGACGATGAAGTCAGGGCTTTGGGCGGGATGCCATTGACGGCTTGGTATGTTTACAGGTCTTCAGATGGAGTTGTGTGGGACACTTACACCTCCTTGGCCTCGACTGCTCGTGATACCTCCTTCGAGTGCGCTGTTGCTGAAGTTGGACTGCCCTTTTGGGTCCGAGTTTCTGCGGTAAATTCCATTGGTGAAGGCCCAAAATCTGAGCCGTTGAAGCTCCGCTGCTCTTTGCCACCGGGGATGCAACCAGCTCCAACTCAGCTTGAAGGAGATCTCAACAGCATTATCGTCGGCTTCAACCCGCAGAATTTGCATGGTGCAGAGTTGCTCTATCACCGATTGACCTATGCTTTTGTTGATGACATTGAAGGTATTCTAAATCCAATTCAGCTGGATGTGCCGGGCTCAGAAACGTTTGTGAACATTACGAACCTCTTGCCCTTCTCCACATACGTTTTCAAAGTTCAAGCCATGACAGAATCAGGAATGTCTTTGGATCCATACTGGCAAAGCAACATGACAACAGGAAGTGCAATTTTGCTTGACCCTCCTAGCTATTTGTCTTCAGATGGTTCAACACTTCGTTTCACTCTTGCCAACCTCACTGGAGTTCGAGACTGGCCGGACGATGAAGTGCCTTCTTACAATTTGTACATCACTGCAGACGATCGCGAGTGGCCCACTGAGCCAACCTTCGTCACGAGCAGTTTGGTCTTTGATCATGATTGTACTCAGACTCCGGATCATACCCAGTTGGATGGAAATGGAGATGCCATTATTGTGGACCAAAGCTACAACTTTGTTTATGTGAAGGTTTCATTGAGTACGGCCACTGGCCCTGGATTTCTGTCGAATGCATCCACCTTTTTTTGTTCTCCTCCTCCATCTCAGCCAGTGCTGGAAGTCTACAGCTCAGATCCTGACCAGATCACACTGAAATGGCCAAACCCGGACCTTTTCAATGCGCCCCTTGTTGGATATAATGTCTTTTTGGACGATGGTTTGGGTGGGGATATCAATTTGAACAAGTACGTAGCTGCAGATGATGTCGCTTACGATGAGACCAATGCATCAGTGATGATGTCCATTTCCCCTGTCATCACAGGAAGGTGGTACAGGGCCATGGTCACGGTCTTGTCAGAAGCTGGAGAATCATCCAGTACCCAAATTGTCAACGCTCAGACTTGCGAGGCACCACCCAATCCCGTCATTGCTCGCTTGTCTTCATCCACATCACTTGTTTTGCAGTGGAATGTGAGCGCAGGATCTGAAGTTTGCTCCCCTCAGAGCTATGCTGTGATCTCTGAAATCATCAACTACACCGGTGAGGTGAACCAAAGTTTGGTGCTGTTGACATCAGACACCATTGCACCGAATCAGTTGGAGCATCAGTTGGATAACTTAGTCTCAGAAGCTGAATATCGTTTCCGTGTGCGATCCTTTGTACCTGGTGGTGCTCGAGAAAGTGGTTGGACCTTAGGATTTGCTGCAGGCCTGCCTGCTAAGATGGATCCGGTGCGACATGTTCTGAACGCATCCTTTGCAACATCGATCTATTTGGAATGGACGGTGCCAGATATGAACGTAGGAAGTCCTGTTGGCTTTCAGCTCTTCCGAAATGATGGCCCTGGCACCGGGATGCAAAGCCAAGCAGAGGATTGCATTGCAGCAGATTGCACTCAAGATCCTTCGTGCAGTCTGCAGCCAATATCTCGAATTCCTGATGCTACGGGATGTTTCATCCCGGGGCTCACTGAAGACACTGTCTATCGCTTCTGGATACGTGCAGTGAATGAATACGGTGCAGGACCAGAAAGCACGAAAACATTTTAAAAAAACGTATGACACGGTAAGGATATGTTGGAGCCATGTCCTGTGTTGTCAAATTGATAAATATTGATATAGCAGAATGCAGTATGATGCAGTATGTATAGCATCGATTTTCTTTATGGATTTATTCCTTGTGTTTCCCTCAATCTTGGCCTTCCTGAGAGGACCTTTGAGTGAAGTTGCTGAAATCTCTGTGGGTGCCTTGCCGTTGGTGACAGCTCCCACGCTCGTATCCGCTCTGTATGAGAATTGCACCATGACGTGGGAGTGGTCCCCTGCCATCGAACGTGGCAAACTGGTGCACAGCTATGACCTCAAAGTGGAAAGAATGAATACTTCGGCAGAGTTGCTGATCCCATTCGATGGCAATTCATCTGCACCTTATCGAGTATCAGTGGCTACGGTAAGTTCTGACACATGGACGGAGGCTGTTCCAGGAGAGGGTCGGATAATTAGGTTTGGAAGTCCTTGGGATTTGGAGCCGTTGCTGCTGTAGATGCTGTTGCATATCGAGATATCTCGAAATATATCGACTAAGCGTATCCAGCTGTAAGATGAGGCACACGAGAACGTCGAAACGTCGGAATGGGGTGGCCGGGTGACTGTCCGCCAGGAGAAACATACCGTGCAGCTGTGCGAGCTCGAAGTGATGTGGCGACGTCGGAGTGGTCTGCATGGTCTGCCAGCAGCTTTTGCATCTCAGAACCACAGGCAGACTGGGCACATGTGTTGTGCACATGAGCACATGTGCTGAGTATTGTTGGGTGTTGATATTGGAATATATTTTGCAAAGTAGCGTTACCAGTGTTGATATTGCAATATCTCTCGCAACATTTTGTCTCTTCCAAGTTGTGAAGTTGCATCCAGGTGCCGAATCCTCCACGCCGAGATTCCGTGGAAGTGAAAGCAGGGCGTGTCCAGCTGATTTGGGATGTGGTGACCTCTGAGATGGCTGGGAACGACGACCTGGACGCATTGGGAGTGGAGTACGACATCTGGGGAAAACCGTATCCTTTGAGCCTCGAAACCCAGTGGCGCAGGCTCTACCAACTCCCTGCCTACGAGGCCAAGAAATGCATTGGATGTACATGAAATTCATGAGTTATCATGAGTTCAGAGTGAATGATCGTGAATATAGGGTGAACGCATCAGAAGAGCAAGGTCTATGACAGGGAAGCACATGGTCAAACATGAAAACACAGAACACAAAAACCTACGGTTGCATGCTGTTCTTAGACACTCAGCATCGTACAGCTGAAAAAACATGCAGACCATACGTTCTAGGAGCAAAACATCAAAGTCTCCCTCCAAACATGCCAACTGCAGAAAGCTGGTATTTTGGATGACAGCAAAATGCTTGTCAGTTGCAACTGTAATGTGACCATTTTGATGTTCTTCATTGCCTTCATGCCATGCATGTTTAGTCCTTTAGTCCGATTTAAAATTGCTTTTGACAAGAATGCTGACCTGCAGTCCTTAGTAGCGCCAGAACGAGTATCAAATCTGTCAACCTGAAAGAGGAATTCTTCCTTGCCATGAGCCGCAAGTAGCCCAAGAAGAGCTAGAAGTGTCAACTCAACCTCGCAATGTCAACTGAGAGCAAGAATGCTACGATGCCCAAAAATGCAAGTTCTGTGCATCACAAGTTTTTTGCACCAGATAAAAAAACCTACGACGCAGCAAGACAAAGTGGGTCCCACAACGCAGCAAACACTCCTCAAAGGTCGCCTCTCCAGGCATTGCTGTCGCCTTACGATTTTTATGCCATGCGCTTTGTCTCAATCCGGTAGCAAAGACACGAAAGTCATCGAAAGTCTATATCGATGTGATGGCTTTGCTTCTGCACACTTTCAGTAATCCTCGTTTTTTGCCGTTTTTTGCTTGTATCATCCTGTCTCTATTCAGAAGCGGTACTTACAGATTTACGCAATTTAGATTTTACTTTCAACCATATATGTATACCTTGCTTCGCTACAAAGCGAAAAACTTAGTTTTTACTTGTTCAGCTGATCGAGAATGGTTCCTGCCATTTTCAGCACTTTGCTGTGGACCAAAATGTATTCAATGCCTTCGAAAAGGGGTTGAAAAACGCGTAGCTTGCAGGTTCATTTACGGTTATCACCGTTAATGATGCTCGTACGATAACAAAGATACCCAAAAACACCACTTTATGTCAACCCATCTTCATCATGCGCGGCCACCATTATGCCCTGATTTTCCATGTGAATCTGCGCGCACAAGATGCTCGATTTGCGTTTAAATTCAGCCGATAACAAAGGGCGAAGTGACTGACGTGGCAAACAGCGTGAAATCAAGAGAAACGAAAAGAAGATTAAAAAAAAAAAGATGAAAGGGGTGTGGAAAACCGGCACGGTGAGACAGCAATATACAGATTCTCGAACGACAAAGAGCCAACTGAGCGAACAAAGAAAGACACGCAAAGAAATATAGAAACAAACTTGTCATATGCATGTGCATGTGTATATACATCCTCCTACATATTCACATGCTGACAATACAAAGCTAACAAGACAAAGCTGACACAAACATGCGTGATCACCGTTTGTAGTTTCATGGATTGCCATGTGTCAATATCAACGTTTCGATTTTTGAAAGGGACAAACGTACAAAAGAGTGTCCGCAGTGATCTTTTCCTAACAAAGTTGTTCTAAATTCTTGAAGTAATTTTGGCCCATGGGTAGTGCCAATATGGTGTCGTTTCATGTTCTTCTCCACCTCCATAGACAGCCCATGGCTGGCGTTCTGCTCGTAGTCTGCCGTTTCCCAAGTCTCATGCATCTTCTCTCCTTGCACAAGGTCAGCATAATCCAAGGAACCCTAGCAATTCTTGGCGCGACGGGTGAATCTTAAACATATCTTGGGCAAATTTGGTGTCGTATGTTTTTTAGATTTGTTTAAGATGTCTATATATTTTTTTATACATGTGCATATCATCTATTTGTTTGTTTGTTTCCTAAGTGAAAACTCGGGGAGTCTTGGTTAAATTATGTAATATATACACATGTATATATGTGCATGACTTTGACTTTTGTGCTGGGTTTGTGCATCTCCTAAACTTTTTGGTGCCGCTGGGCCCCTCAGCTTGGTTGACCCTGGAGAACTTACAAAGATAATGTATCAATGAATCTTCCAGGATTAAAGGTTACACCAAGGGTGGCCTCCTCACAAAAGGCGCTTTTTTTCGAGGTAATGACATGTTCATGATGTGTGTTTCCCCCGAGTTTTCCCACATGGAACTCGAAATTGTCCCGCATGGAAACTTGCCAGTGCGTGCACACACGGGATATCAACATCGAAAAGTGGAAACAAAGCAAGTCGTCGTACAGTAAAAAATTGACATGAAGAAAACCAAGTACACACAGAGATAAAACGACAATACGAAACGGGTAAATATCCAACGGCAACCTCAGAACAGCTGAGATCGAAGAAACATATGAATGCTGTTTGGTACTCGTACTATATCCGTGGCATACGCTGATACGCGTGGTATAGGCCGATTTTTTCTCAGTGTACACGCGGTAATGCGTGGTATACATATGGTGCACGCTGGTACACGCGCCCCCCGCTCCCATGTAATTAAATCTGTGCCTTTGTTGAGAACGTCGAGGATTTGTTTTTTATTTCCATGCCTCGCTTCTATCAATCTTCTCAGTTGTTGCGACAAAATTGAGTTTTGTAGTTCAGATAAAAGATTTTTGAAGATGCCCTGCAATTGGTTTATTGCTGTGGAAATCAGTTTTGGGTTCTCTTCTTCGAGACTGCCTTCTCCTTCTCATTTCTGCAGGTGCAGAGACCTCTGTCTCTGCGCATGAACTGGCATGAACTGGCCAAAGCTTCAACTCATTTTTTGATGTCACTTTTGAGGAAATAGTTTCATACCTGTGTTGCTTGAGAAGATTTTTAGATTTACTTCTGGTAAGTATGACATGGTTTGCTAGAAAATATCAGATTTCATGAAAGGTGCCACAACACGCCTTATGACACATATCAATTTGGTTCTAACATGTTCCAACACAGTTCAACCGTTTCTCGACAAAAAGATGTCATAAGAATGTCATAATGATGACAGCTATGTCACTGGGGGGCGCCCCCTTTGGGTCTCCTGTCACGTGGCTTGGCCCCAACCCCTCCTGCCTGGTGGGTTCGGATGTGAAAATAGTGAATCATCTCTTGAAATGTCTCCATCATTGTGTACACATTGTTCATGTAGCTTTACATTATTATACATTTTTTGTGTGTCTCCGATGCATTTAGCATGCAAAGAAATGCAGAAGAAAATCAAATGAAGTGAAAAAGGAATGCATGAGAAAAAGCAACAGAAATGCATTAGCAAAAGAAATGCGGAAGGAACGCATACAAAATGAATAGGACATGCACAGGGGATGCATACGAAGCGCAGAAAAAATGCATAGGAAATCTAAACAAAATGCACGGAAATGCAAAAGACATGCAAGGGACATGCACATGAACTGCAAAGCTGAAGCAATGAACACGCAGCAGATGAATTGCTCAGCTCAAGAAGTCACACAAGCACTGCTCAGGTAACGCGCGTGGTGCACATGTCACACAAGCATGGTATAGCATGATGTAAGATTTTCTTGCCTAGGTAATTTATGTAAGTCAAGGTAAGTCGCATGCTGTGTCGAATGCTCGAGGCTGGAGCACAGGCTCTGAGTCCATCAGTGGCAATGGACACCTTCCCCGAGACTCCTGTGACGGCCACGTGGGGTTTCAAGCTTCGAATCGCCAATCGAAACGGCTACGGCAACTTCTCTCAGGACTTGGATCTGGGGTCGGCACTGCAGTGAGTGATGTCTGATTTGTTTGAGAAAAAAGAGAGTCTAATAGAGACACATCATATGTAGGGCGTGTCAATGCCCTGTGACATGCATGAGATATCATGAGATATCATGAGACATCTAAAGCTTGTACGTGCCAAGGCAATCCAAGGCAAGCTCATGTCAGAATCTATCGGGATCGGGGCTGCCAAGTCCACGATTCCGATCTGATTCATATCGATTCTGATCCAACTCCGCTCCGGCCGAAGTACATAAACTCTGATCTGAAGACCCCGATCCAGCCTTCACCTTCACCAGAAATGTATTTTTCATCCATGTTTCGTTTTTGTCTTTCGAAACTATTCAAACATGCCTGATGAATACGGTCCCGTGATGCTTGGCATGGGGCGGGCCAGGAGCTGCATTTGAGCACTGGGCAGTTGGCATCAGCCCCTCTGCAGCTGGCAGCTTCAGTGGCTGGCAATGGACAAATCGTTCTGACATGGCTGGCACCCATCTCAGATGGCTACATTCCTCTCACAGGCTATCAGGCCCGTTGTGGTTCTGGACCATGGGAAGACGTTGCCAATACCAAGTTCACCCACGAAATGTTGTTCAGCCCACCAGCAGGGCTTGTCACGTGCGAAGTGCGCGCCCTCAACGCAGTGGGCGAGGGCGCAGTGGCACAGACCACCTTGACATTGCTCTAAATGCAGAGACATTCTGAGAGACTCGGAGAGACTCTTTGAACGAATCATACAAATCTGCATTTTTCTATCAGTTTCGGACTATGAATCAACCATGGTAAAGACTCTTACGAAAGTACCTCAACCAATCAGAATATATACATTATCCAGCATGTATTCTATACATATATATATATATACATACATATATGTATGACAGAGGTATTTGTATATATGTATACACGTTTGTTTCTATGGCGTTGATGCCATTCTGTAGGCTACAAACTTGTAGCTGGCTTGGATGGTGTCAACGGTTTCACTTCAAGACTCGGCCTCGCAGGCACGTGCAGCAGTTTGCTTTCACGATGATCGGGAAAGATATCAATAAAAATTCCAAAACATCGGAAAAACGATCAGAAAAAGATCAAGCAACAAAAAAGAAGAATATAAAGAATGCAAAAACTGTGCACCTGGAGTCCATGTACATAGGTCAAAGCAGCACCAAAGGTGAAAAGAAAGTGATGCCTATCACTGCATTTGCGACAGCACAATTCAGAGTTGGTAATGTCATGCATTGCAGCAATTCCATTAACATCTCAAGGACGGATACAACAGGGAAACTACCTGCCTTTCACTCGTTTTTTGCTACTTCTTTCAGACTCGTTATTGGGTCAACATTGGGACAGCTAGCAATGTACTGATCGTCCAGGCCACTCCGCAGCCGTAGTTTGGTAGAGAGAACAGTCAACAAAAGTCGTTCCAAGTTCAAAGTCATGCCAGTCACACAGCTTCAAACTGCTGCTTCAAAGCTGAATCCTTTTCGGATGGTCCACTCGTCCAGAGAACAAGCCAGTGCATAGTCTTAGAAATGCATTCGAAGGCAACGATTTCAATGATTTGAGTAAATTTAAGTTACTTTGTGAAGAAGCATCGTGGGCCCCTTGGGGTTGCCTTTCACATTTTTGCAGCCCATGCCCTAGCACAAGACATGCCCATACCTTCGGCGCTCACTTCGACTCTTGATACAAATTGGGTCGGGCGGGTTGCTTTGGGTGTACACCGTAGACCGCCGTAGTGTTGTAGAGGCACGAATCATTCGGAATTTGCTTTGAGGATATCCATGTTCATTGCCGGAGATGCACATGAAATGGATCAGTTTCAGATTAATTCAGATTATATTTTTATATTATTGATAATTTTTGCACCGTTTGAGGTCTGGCTGCAAGACACTACCTCTGCTAATGGATTTTGGTAAGCTTTAGCAGCAAGTGCAGCCCCTAAAAGTTCCCAAACATACCCCGGGCTGGGTATCTCAGAGAACCTTTGGGCCCTGAAGTTTGGTGCAAGTTTGACCCCTAGCAACGTGCCGAGGTGTCTTGCAGATTTGTCAAAACACATTGGCTCTCTGCAAGAGGAAATTGATTCGCTGAGAGCAGACAAGAATGAGCTTGTCAAGCAGCAGGCTCAACAAGCTGTCGCGGAACGACATGGATATATTGCAGCTTCGCCCGCATCAGATCCAAAACAGCGCATGAGTTGATGCGATCCTTGCAAAGCAAATGTTTGAAAATCAGATGTTGACATGTGAATCATGGATCATCATGGTACATTTTGTGAGTGAGGTTACCCCTTGCAGAATAATAGCGATGCATATCGGGGCACGGAACACATTCGGCTCCCTAGGCTCTGAATAAAGTGGAGCAGCTCGAAGTGGAGAACGACCATCTGAGTCGTCAGATCAACGAGCTCAAAGCGCAACTCTACATGTCCAGTGCCTTGGAGGTGGCCGAGCCAAAGAAATCGAAAAGTTTGGGAGCTCGATACTTGGCATATCTCGGCATATCTTGGCATATGGTGCAAGAAGTTCTGGTATCCTATCTGTGATAGCCTTCCAAATTGGTTTGCTAATTTTGAGAGCTTTACATTCCGGAACTGTGTTATTTTGTGGCAATTCTGTGTTGAGATTTTGGGTGAAATTCTGTGTGGCAGGAACCCATTGACCTGGCAGTTGCGTCAAGTTATTCTGCAGTGCCACCGACAGCTCAGGAGTTGCATGGCCTCAGCCAGAGGAGGATCCGCCCAAATCACAGGCCTAACATTGGCCAGTCATGTCATTTAGCTGTCGCTATTAGATACATATTAGATACATATTAGATGCTATTAGTGTCAGAGTTGAACCAGGGGTTTAGGCATTTTAGATGGTTCAGGAGAGGTGAGTCCAGGTTTTAAGAGGTTGACTTTAGGTTGGTTCCAGTTCGTAAAGGCCCTATTGGCCACCAGTCTGGCTGCACTTGATTGTTTGGAAGGCACAAGAGGAAAAAAACGAAAAATTCAATAATTGCAACGAAATCAGATGGCTAGCGGCATTAAGATGGAAAACGAATTCACAGCGGAAGAACTGCGCAGATGTCAAAGTCTGGCCGTTTTGAGGCTTCGATCGCGAAGAAAGTGAATTTCGATCAGGCAGATCTTCTGTGCCCAACCAGATTTCAAGCTGTGAAATGATGCGAGCCCGCGAACCCGAGACCATCAAAAACCCTGATTGTATTGATTTACCATTTTTGAACAGCATCGTTTGACACACTTTGACATAACCGAACATAGAAACTGATGACAAGCTTAACTCCGCATTTGTTCACTCCTTTCATGGAAACATTTCGTCGAACTTCGATCGTCAAAGTGTGCAGGTGGTGCCAAGACCTGAATTCACAGACGAGAGGCGCAGCACTGCACATCGTGCCCATTTTTGTCACTGACCCCACAGGGCCCCACAGGGCCCCACAGGGCCCCACAAGTCACTGTCACAGGCCGCCCTCAGCGGATCCAATCGCTATAGACAGCGACACTTGTCACCTGGCCTTGAAGTCGCGTCGCCTCGGGATCTCTGCTCATTCTCTGCTCATTCTCTGCTCATTCTGCTCTGTCCTTTTTTGCAATCCTTTGTCCTTTTTTGTCCTTTCGCTTTGAAAATCACGAAAGGTAGCGTCAGCTACCTGAGTTCTCCGTGCTTCAGCACAAGCTTAGGGGGTATTGGGGGGCCAGCCCGTGGAATTCATGGTGCAAAAGGGTTGATGTGCATGCATGTACAATAGGGTAGGTGTAGGATCTGGTCTTATCACTGCTTGACAGGTGAAGTATCTGTTCTTATCAGTGTGACGACTGGAGGCTCTTTTAGGATCA
>Ga0126342_10002242_pt1 | contig 29656 bp, 28 predicted proteins | sample Cyp1metagenome_FD_92528 | JGI IMG/M metagenome (GOLD analysis project Ga0126342, IMG submission 92528) | Coral microbial communities from Lord Howe Island, Old Settlement Bay, Australia - Cyphastrea 1 metagenome | ecosystem: Host-associated > Invertebrates > Cnidaria > Coral ...
ACATATATATATATATATATATACATATATATATAGACATATAAGGAATCCTAATGATGGTGGGGATATATACATATATATATATATATATGTATGTATATATGTATGTATATGTATATATGTATGTATATATATACATGTACATATATATATATACATATATATATAGACATATAAGGAATCCTAATGATGGTGGGGTCAACCATACCCAATATATAGATACTTTGTTTTGACTCTGTGGCACATACCAGTTTGCCCAAAAAACGTTATTCGTGACGAATTCGAGTGAAGGTCAAAACAAGTGATCTGTCTCGATCAAGCTCTATTGGTTTCTGACTGACACGAGCATTTACTCCGCATCTCCCAAGCTCCTCTTCAGGTGTATACTGGGGTTAATGCCTCTTCCACATGCTTTCCAGTTGAGGCCTGCAAGCTTTTGGAGGTTTCAGTTGCATTTTCAGAGTCATTCAGCATCATTCAGCCTGACATGCTTTAGAAATCCATAGGAATCTTGCATCCACTGCAGCCTTTGGCGTGCTTTCTGTACGGCCTGTGGATCAGGAACCTCCGACGGTGCGCTGCAACGCACGTTGCCTGCGAGGCAAGGTCATGGTCCCAACAGATCCGAAGAGAGCATCAAGCAGAGCTGCGAGATCCACATACCATGGGTGATACAAACTATCATAAAACAAATGGAAAAAACACAGGGAAGGCTCAATACAACTCATTACAACTCAATAAATTCTGATGATGTTACACAATGTTGCATCGTTTCAAGGATGGGGATCCGAACGCCGGTTTGTTCTCCCTTTTTGTTGCAATTTGTGAAGCCCCAAGTTCGAGCGTTTGACCCCCTGGCTCAGCACGTGCTGGCGGCATGCCTCAGCGATGGACCCTACTCTCCCCTTTGGGATACTGAGGAGGACCTAACCATCTCATTTTCTGTGTTCCTCTGGTAATCAGACATGGCGGTAGATGGGCATTTTAATGGGAAAATCATGAAAAATCATTTGTATCAGCTTTTTCCAGTGAGCTGAATTGTTCTTCTGAATTCCAGGAGTCCACTCCACATGCTTCCCAGGTGCAAAGGGATGTGTTGCCAGCGCAGTTCTTTTTTGCTTTTAAGAAACTCCAGACTGAACGATTGCAAAGACTGCAGAGATGATTCTGAGATGATAACAATTTGCTGCAGGCCCACAGGGATACAAAGCCATCTGCTTGGTCATCGATTTTATTGCTTTTCGATGCTTTTCGTGTTTCTTTTGCTCCGAATGGTGTGCAGATATGGATTCAGTTCTAGGTCAGGACATTCTTGACAGATCTTGATAGTGACCTTATGACCTTTAAAGGACAAGATGGCGATCCCCAACGTCATGTGACAGTTCACTGAGGTCTGATTCGAAAAATCGAGAGTCGTGTCCTCAGTGTCCTCAGCTCTGCAATTTGGTCCCTCTGGGGGTCCTCGGTTTCCAGGAGTGGCAGACGAGCGAGAAGCACCAGCCGTTCCAGAGGCGTTGCGCTGTGTGTGGGGCAGCCGGGCAGCCTTCGGTTTTCATCAGTCACAAGCACATTCCTGATAGTGTCACAAGAAAGCAGATAGGGATTCAATGTTTGCCTTGATTCACTGTGGAATTATTCAGTCTCTAATTCCTGCTCTGAACTTTGGAAGATGGTGCTTGTCTTAAATTTGAAACTCCAATGTTTTTGAATTTCTCCTTCCAAAGAGATCTGTTTTGGGGCTGCTCAACGTTTACGACCACAAACGCGCAGTGGATCCACTAGCCGAAGTGGATGCAGGTGGGGTTCCACATCCGGACAAAGCTTCGGGCGGTTTCCGCCTTAAACCACAGACCGGAGCAAAGACAATCAGAGAAAAGTCAATGTGCCTGGTCAAAGGAGACAAGGTGCCAAGATGAGAGTACCGAGGCTTGGTTACTCCCAATGGAAGTGGGCTAAGTGATGGTACATGCAGCTGACCAAGAACCGGAAGGAAGCATGATGCAGCATGATTTCAATATATTTCAATCCTTGCTTGTAAAAAGAAGGGTCAGGATCTGCTAGGAGCACAGCATTTTCCGAGGAAGCCGAGAGAGCCCAGGCCTGTAGATGTTTTTCATGTCTGTCTGCCTGCTTGCCATATCCATGTTGCATGCGGGTCACTCTGGAGGCAGCGTGCGATTTATCCTTAATCTACACATTTAACATTTGGCTCAAACTTGACTTCGTTGCAGATTTTCCGCTTGATCACAATGGCTGAAGCAAAGGAGCAGAGAAACGGGGAGTTCGCAGTCTTTGTGATGACCTTTCCACCATTCAAACCAATCCGCTACCAGCTCAGCATCGCTCATGAGCCCTCACATGTGCAATGCGGAGCTGGTAGCCGATTGGTTTGAAGATCCTGGGTGTTGGCATTTTGGCAACGGTCTTGGTACAGTCCTCCTCCAGTACCAGCATCGTGGTTGGCGGGAGCTGATGTCCTGTCAGTTCGCAACGCCATCCCATCATGGGCGCCAACATTGGTACCTCCGTGACGAACACCATCGTTTCTATGGCACACCCAGGGGATCGCCTGGAATTGCAACGGGCCTTCCCTGGTGCTACAGTGTAGTTACAGTTCACGGTGGTGACTCTGTTGCCTATCGAAATTATCATCACTGCCACGACAGAGGAAGGAGGCCGGTTTACTTCATCTCAAGGGGTCAAAGAGGCTGCCATGGGAGGTGGAGAATCTGACTTAAGGTTTCCCTCTCCCAAAGAGATTGTGAGCCCATTCACCAAGCTGGTCTTGGAAATCAAGGCATCGTCTTTCGGCGCGCTTTGAGGCCCTGAGCTGTGGCACTGACTGCACCAAATATTGTGTGAATTCCGATGTGAGTAAAGCCTGGAAGAAGGTTGCAGAATGCAAAAGAGGCTTACGAAACCTCGACTGCTTGCACTGGGAGCGTTTCTGGTCAGAGATGAACTGCTATACCAACTCCACGGAATACACAGAAAACATCGAGACGGGAAGAACGATCAAAGGTGGCTTTCTGAAAACGTAGCGGCATCATTGGACTGTTACTACTGTCACTGCTTGGTCTGTGTGGAGCCCTGTTATGGTGAAGCTGATGCACAGCCTCAAGAAAGTGATCATGAAAGGAACCAATATGAACGACCAAATATCGGTACAACTTTTACCTTCATGTTTGCGGCCTTGGCTGTTATGAAGGCGAACAGCGTCCAAATTGCCTTCTGTCATTTGCTGTTCAACATCATCGGCATTCTGATCTGGTTCCCGGTGCCACTGATGCGCTCGGTGGTCATCAAAGCTGTTTGCACCCTTGCTTTCTATGCTTCTTACTGGCGCCTTGTGCCCCTGATCTACATCCTGTTGATGTTTGTAGCTGTCCCAAGCATTTGTGTCGCTGCTGGTGTGGTGATCTTCCTGGCCCTGGGCGCTGTCAGAGGGTTCGTCTGGTGGTCCGTTTGGGTGGGCCTACAAGGTGATCAAGGTGGTAAGCCAAGAGGAGTGTGAAGCTCATCATGCTCAGATGGAGGAAGAGATAGGTGCTGAGCCCAAGGCGGCTGAGGTGCTGCAGGTGCTGCAGGTGCTGCAGGTGCTGCAGGTGCTGCCGGAGGCTGACCCTAAGTGGGAGATTCAGACATCGACCAGCGCGTGCGGTGACTTCATATTTTTTTGTCCTTTTGCAGTGGGTAGCGGTTCAGCCGTTGGGAAACCTCACAACACTGCTAGTGTGCTAGTGAAGTGCCGGCTCTCTTGAAGGCGTGCTGCAAAAAGCAACGCAGTGCCATCCTGTGGTCCGAGGAATCTGGAGGAGTTAGGTACCAATGGACCATCAGCCTGTTTAGCTGACATGGTCCACATGGTATCTCGCTACATCAAAGAGCCTGAGCTCTTGAGTGCGCTTTCAAGAAAGATCATTGAATCCTTGGCAAATCGCCAGATGGAAATGGCTGAATGTGAACGCTCATTCCCTTCTTCCAGAATTCGTCAGAGGGTTGGAAGGGTTGCAGCTGCAGCTGCTCAAGCGTTTGCTTCGTTCTTGAACGTATAGCGGTATTGTATATGACACTGTTAGCTTCAGCAAATTCTCAACCCACGCAAATAGCTTGGCTTTCAACACAATTGTTCACGGATTCCGGATTAAGAATGATGATAATATGATTTTAGAAAGACAATTGAAGAGAGAGTGATCCATCCATCCCAAGTCTGCGGTTTGCAGTAGTCACTTCGACATGACCCTCCTCCACAGATTTTCTAATGGGTAATCTGGTGTAGCTGCACCAAATATGGGCAGAAGCGTGCGGAGCTCAGTGAGACGCCAGAGTTGCTCCTTCTGTGTCCATCAAGAAGCAGAGTCACGACATGCAATGCTGCCACTTTGATGCATGATTAAAAATATGATTCGAGAGTTGCAACATTTTGAGACATGTTGAGATTCTCACCAAGGCCTTTCTCAACTTTCTCTATGTAGAATGAGCTTGTCTTTCTGCTCGCTGATGACTGGCTGCAAGTTCTGGAGGCCCAGGGCGCAGCCATGCAGCAGTTAAAAGGTCAGTTGACCTTTTTGCGACTGCAACATTGGACAGGTCGTCAAAGCTCAAGGATTCGGCGCCGAAGCAAGTGGAAGGCGTTTGGAAAAGATAGAGATCATGCCTTGGGGGTATAAGCAGACCCAGATGCTGGCTCAGGACCTGCTAAGGATGCCTTTGCCTCAGATGAGGAGACTTTTTCACACTTGTTAACAGCAAGTGCGAAATTCATTTTGTTTTTAAAATGAAAGGAAACTCTCAGGACAGTACCATGGAGCAGAATGGCACTGCTCCCAAAGTCCGATGCCCAAGAAATCAGAGTCATTTGTCAGTTTATTCACTGTCACTTCTAGTCGACAATCAAGATTGGATGGCGACTGGGCCTTGCGAAGAGAAGCCCATTGTGCAGGGTTCTGAAGCAGCCAATCATGGGAGGTTTCCACCGGTTTCCCAACACGCGCCTTCTGCGTGTTTACTTATTGCGCTCCGACCATGGTGTGCTGGACTGTCTCTCTGCGACCTTGACTACCTGCGTGAATCAGATGGACATTTTCTGACAACTTGAAAGTTGTGAAATGTTGTGAAGATACCCAGATCAATGACTTCCCTGGACACCTGAAACACACAATACACCAGACCGCAGCTATGAACCAAAGCCAGACGGGGTTGCCGAGGTGGACGATCTGGCTACTGTGACAGCATCTCTACCTGTTCGCTCCTCCAGAGGTCCCGGGTTCCTAAGCAGATGCGACGGATGAGGTTATGACGGTTATGATACTGGAGCCCTAAAGGATAGATAGGTACAGGATGGTACAGGATGGTACAGGCAACTTGAACCTCTGCAGGTCTTCCCGACAAAGTCTACACTGCAGAGCAGGAGGACAGTGTTGCCCGTTGAAGATGGTGGAATTGGTTTGAGCATGAGAAGATCATGTGATCTTTTTTGCCAGGCAGCTGCAGGAAAGATTGGAGCAGCCATCAGAGGCAGTGCCACACGCTGGCAGGCAGGGGAAGTAGTCAAAGTGAGACCCATCAAAAATTCAAGGCCTGAAATTTCTCTTCTCCCTTTGGTTCAAATCCTGGCAAATCACGACCAATTTGCGGACTGATTTCTTGTTTCTTTTAATGTAGCCAATTGGCAGACATATTGCGAACATGTAATGGTACATTGTGCTTTGTCTGAATATTCGAGGTCAAGGAAGACTACCACGAAACTCGTTTTCGAGCAGAGGCAACGGATTTCCTTGGAATCGCTACAACATTTTGATACATTTTGTAAATTTTTGTATGGCTTGTTTGTTCTTGCAAGTACACAGCCTGAAACACGCCTTCGTCATCTTTCATCACAAGTGTCACTTCCTTTGCTCCTGCGAGGGCTCTCCCTTCGAACCAGACGAGTTGGGCTTTTCCAAATACGTTTGGAACTCAGCCGTAGAGCTCTGGTGACTGGGTTCGAGGCTCCCATCCCGCAACCTAAGTGTGCAGGAGTCCTCAGGAGTCAGAGAAAACTGTTGAAACTGCACGATTTAGGCACAGAAAAACGCTTCAATGCCAGTGGTCTCAGACCATCTTCGCTTCAAGGTGCCTCAACAGAGTGGAAACCAAATAACAAGGAAACGAGAGCACAGCTAGCTTTGCTAGCACTGTTTTGTATTGTTTTGTAGGTTGACACACACACACATGTACGTTTTTTATTCCTTCCGAGGACATCAGTTCAATTCAATCTACAGACCTGGTGTTGAAAAAGAAACTCAATTGACCAACACCGTGAAGGTCAGGGACCTCACGAAGCAACGCGTCATGCAGCAGCTTTCTCAGGAGGCAGGGCTGGGCCGGGCTTGGCGCTTGATGGGCTGCGTTTGAGGCATCCATTCCTCCACAGGTGCAGAGCTCATGGACCAGCTTCGAGTTCATGGCTGCGAAAATCTTGGAGAAGGCATGGTGGTTCTTGAATCTGCCAAGCTGAAGTAAAGATAACAACATGGAATAACTAGAAGATAGACCCCTCTGTCGCAATCAGGGTGCTTTGATGTCCCATTGATTTCAGCTGGAGGTTGCGACTTCAGGAGCAAAGGATCTGCCGCAAGGGCCTCAGCCTATTCAACCTTCGGAGACGGCTCAAAAATCTGCTCCTGGCAGGCCTGGCCCCAGAAAGCAGATGGCATCTGTCCACCTCTTTCAGGGCGAGATGACAACTAAGCCCAAACAGGCAGAAGCTGAAGGTTTTCTGGCGAGGCGACAGGCGGAATCCTTAGAACTTTCCTCAAGCAGAAAACAAACCAAGTTGAAAGATGTTGAAAGGACTATGCGGAAACGATGAAGCACCATGAAGCACCCACGCATACACCAATTTCCCTTTATTCCACAGATATATTCCAGATTGATGGATGTCTTGATGTCTTGAATTGAGTGCTCAGACATGCTCAAACCTTTCTACCGCTCAGTTGCCGCTTGGTTGCCGCTTCTGAGGACACGTATCTACTTGGGAAGTTCCAAGTCGTTGCAGTTCCGGCGGTTGCAGACTATGATGCTGGCTTCAACTCTCTCCAGGCAGAGTGGCTGATGGGCTGGAACCGAGACGCACTGAGGACTTCATTTAAGAGCCCCAGTTGATATCCGCACGTGGGCACAGCCGAAAACCCTGAGGATTTGAAAAAAAGGAAGCATGAACATGATGAACGCATCAATTTTGGTTAGTTGGAGGCTTGCTTTATCTTGCTTTGGTTTCAAAGACACTTTGGTTGGCGGAAAGCGCAGGCAAGCTCGCAGTCTTTCGACTGTGATGGTCCTGAGGCACCCAAGTACCACTGTGAGCAGTCTTTGTTCAAGTGGCAGAGCACGTGTTTTGTCGTCTGGTGCTTGTGCTTGGCAGGGCTTCAATGGCTCGAAACTCAGCTCTCAATAGCTTGCATTTATTGCAACATATTGCGACTGACAGTACGCTGAAGTCGGCTCGGCAGCACAAGTGACAAGGCTGGTTCTGGGTCTTGCACACTGCGGCCCCAAACATAGGCTGGAAACGGCAATTTCGCGCAAAAAAGGGGCAGCCTAGGATTGGCAACTGTGAGGTTGAAGCCTCATGCAAAGCAAATATGAAGAAAGATAGAAAGCACCTGCTAGTCTCAGCTCAATTGACAACTATTTAGAGCAAAGTGTCTATTTCAGCAGGCGATAATGAAATTCAGAACACTTTGTTTCTTCTCAATGGGTTCGCTGGATGAAGTGACTGGAATTTGCTGATTAATGATTTTCTCAGTAGGCATCTCAAAGACATTGGAACATACCCGGGATATACCTGGCATTGATCATTCTTTTTATGGAGAGCATATCCATTCGACCTTTCAGGATCACTGCAACTTTCGCGTTGCGCTTGCTCCACGCCAGGGGAGAGCGCTCAAGCGGAAGACTTTTTGGCCTACTCTGTTGAAGAGGTTTACGATGTTTGCTCAGAAGTCCAACAAAAATACAGAGGCTTGGGGACATTTGACCACAAATTTGTGATTCTCTGTCAAGGAGAGTGGCACAACTTCCCGACCATTCAGGACCTCTTCCATAACTCTCGTTTCACAGACTGACCAAGTGGAGTGCTGCAACAAAAGAGGCTGATGATTTGTTCCAGGACGGAGTCAACGAACTCAGCAGCATCAACAAGTTCCAGGCACCGATTTTGAAGTTCAGACGGATTTACTGATTTACTGCACGGCAATCACCCTGGCACAATCTTGTTCTCAGACATGTTCTGGCAGTTTTTGAAGCGCTCGTAGGAAGCAAACCTCCACATTCTTCACTTTCAACGTTTTGCAACTGTCAGCTGCCTTCAACTTTGCTCTCCGCCTGTCTTCACAGTCTCGAAGGTGCTGCTGGAAAGATCGCCCACTTCGTCCGTCTCGCCGTTTGAACGAAGTCTGGGCCTGATTTGCAACAAAAGTGAACAAAGTCAACAACTTTTCGCTTCCTTCAGTCTCCCACAGCTGTGACTGCAGTGAGTTGTTCTTCCAAGCAAGGACCTCTACATCGGGGACATAGCTCGTTTGTGGAGGAACGCGCTCAAAGCCGTGCAGTACTTGGAGGCCATTTCTGGCATAAAAGATGCAAGCCCTCTTTTTATGCCTGCAGAATCCACAGGTGGAGGATGCGATTTTTTTCCCTTTTGGCCTGATGCTTAGATATGCTAAATGTCTCAATAAGATTCAACAAGCCATTCACATCACACATCCAACCTCCACGAACTCCGGTTTTCGAGCGGTTTTGCTGCTTGGGCTGAGGCATGGGTGCTTTTCTTCGTCATTTGAATCTGAATGACGACCGGTATGAGGCCCCTGATTTGTTTGCGGAGCCTTTGTACCCTGTCTGTACATGCTTAAAATAAATGTAACTCAGTAGCTCATAGGTCTGACCACAGTCCCCTTGATGATCAAGCAAGTAACAGCGCCCTCCCACCATTGGCATTCTGATTGCCTTCCAACAATGAAGGACCCAGCTCGAATACGAAACCTGAAGCGTCGGATTGCTGTTGCATCCTCAGATATTGTGGAACATATTCTGTTACAGCAAGCTCCATCTTACTACATATATCTACATATTATGTAGACAATTTCCAGAGATATGATTCTGCTAGGACGAGCTGATGAATGCCATTGCGGACATTTGCATCCCTTTGCTGCAACCTCGGCTTTCCTTTGAGAGATGGAAAAGATGGAAACACTAAGTAAGAAAGTGCTCCAAATGAGCAAGTGCGTGATGCAATGCTTAAAAACTCACAGAACTTGATGACCATCCATGACCATGTTGAGCAATTTTCTTCATAGCGACAGTGACTAGTGCAGCCACGTTGCACAGCATATCATACAAGTAGCAAAGATTAACCAACCGTACTTGAGTCAGGGACCATCGGAAGCCCCAAATTTGCGACCCTTCAATGCCTTGGCTTCCCATGGCTTAGTTGGATCTTGTTTGCAGCTTCGATCTTCCTGTTCAAGCCAAACTAAGGAGTAAGTCTGGCAAGAGCAAGGCGAGCTATAAAGCAAGTGGAACATCACCTGCACACATGTCATGTTGGAAAATCACATTTGCAGAAGGGGTTCACGTGGGTTCACAATTATTCATAAATTTTCTTTGCAACCTCATAGAAGCCTCAGTGAATCAACCTATTAGCGGTACTGGCTATGACAGGCAACCACAAGCAAACCTTGTAGGTTGCACTTGTGCCATGACCTGAGGATCTCTTTCTTTCCTTTTTTCTCTTTTCCCCCTCTCTCTCTTTTTTAAAATCGGACGGGTCCTTTGCGGAACTATTCGGGTGCACTGATCCTTTTGACTGAGGCTTGGTCTGTGTGAATCCGGAGAGTATCGACAATCACAACTGTTTCGTTGAGGCGAACTTCCATTTTCACAGAGTTGCAGTCTGAAGTTGTGAAAAATCAGATCAACGATGTTCCAGGCAGCAGCAGCCAAAGTTCAAAGCTGTTTTCGCCTCAGCAGCCCCTATCCTGACCTTCAAGCTCTTGTAGGTTCAGGGCATTTTGAATGATTTCAATACAGGAATCTGGCTGGTTGTTTCAGAATTTTGTAGTATTCAGTATTCCATTTCAAATGGGAGGATCATCCCAAGCGCCCAATGCGGTTTGGCGTTTTTTAACCCCCAACCTCCCTGATCTCCCGTCCGTTGTGAGGTCCTGAGCTCAAGAAGATTTTACAGCTGCGACGGAACGTGGACTCCTTGCAGCTCGCTCATGAGCTGGGTCATAACACACAGCCGCTCAAGGCCGGTGGTTTGGTACTGCACCTCGGTACGACCCGACCACAAAGATATGTTTCGAAGTCTGCCAGGTGGCATTGCTCAATGGAGCAAATCGAAAGCTTTGCGGAAATCATTGGTTCCAGAGCTCGCCTCTAAGGTTTGGACTCAGGGCGCAGGTATGTTTCAGTAGAAGAGTTGGAGAGTGCATATTTTTGTGGCATGAAACATTAACAAAATCAACAAATGATCTTGACTATGCTGGCAACAACGAAGTAGCACAGCCCAAGTTCTTCCAAGGCGGAGCCAGGTATGCAATTGATGAGAACCTGCATCGTCGCTCAGTGGCTGCCTGAAAAGATTGAGACGTAGAATGAGGATGAGTGAATTATATATAGTGAATTTTAGTGAAATATAGTGAATTATAGTGAATTATAGTGAATTATAGTGATTTATAGTGATTTAGTGACTAATTAGTGTTTGTTAGTCACTGGACAGATTGCAAGGCCTCATTGTCCAGAGCATCATTGCTGGTAAACTTCGACACCGAACCCAGGCAAACCTTTAGCCTTGCAAACATATTGTCTTGTTTGCTTGATTTGACCGACAAAGCAGAATTTGCAGGCCCCGAAAAGCCGCGCAGTTAGAAGAGACGGTGAGGAATGCGCCTAAGATTCTCAGGAAGCAACTTGCAATGTGGCTTAGATCCAGGACAAGGTTCTTTTTAAAGCCTCTAGTCACTGGTACAGCTGAACAACATCTAGGTATTTCACGATGCTTCTGGTCTCATCTTGACACTTGTTTTGGGGCAGGTGTTTGTTTCTCACTCAAACCTTTGTGATTTCGTGATGGATACACATCTGACCTACTGTACTGCTCAGGTTCTTTGGAGGATCTGTTGTCGACTTGACCAAGGTACCTGCTGCCATGTGTCATGTGTCGCAGCTTGATTCCGGACAGCCGAGTGATGTGATGTGTAACTCTTTCCCAATGTGTAGCAGGACAAGAAGGACAAACAGAAAGCAGCGGATGCAAAACATGTGCAGATTCAGGAGAATTTGCCTCAGATGTTCAGAAGTTTTGAATAAGGGAAGTGTCCTTGGACCTTGAAGACACGACTCTGATTGCAAACATCTCAGGTCCAGGTTTTCAAGCAAGGAATAAGACGTGCTTCGAATTGCATGGCAAGCAGGACACTGCTGCAACACGAGCACCACTAGAGGCTAGTGCCCCGCAGGCCAGTGCTACCGTCGAAGATGCTGAGTCAAACATGTCGAGATCAAACGTTGCAGCCACTTGCATTCATTCGCATCCATTTCTCGCAGTGTTTTTGTGTGTCCTTATTGCTCTTCATATTCTTCATACCTTCTGAGGCAAAGCCCAAGAAGTCCTTCTGCTTTTGTTGCAGTGCCAGAGACAGTCTCGCCCGGGACCGGTGATCGTTGCAGACTGGCTCTTAAAAGATTCTTGAAGCCATAGCCTGCATAGCCACAGCAGATCAAACGCTCCAACTGCCAGGAATGAAGCCTTTGCTGAGTAATTATATAGTAAAGTTCTAATCTGGCCGCTGAAATGCAACAAAATTGGAAGGGGAAAATGTAGGGCTCAACATTGGAGAACCGTGACTGGTTTTTCACTGTGACAATATTGCAGAGGAAGCGGCCAAATGCCTGAGACTGCATCAATGTATGACAGGCATTCTTTTGCCGTTCATGTCTGTTCCAAAGGAGGACTCACACGCCACAGTCTGACGATGATGAAACTGAATTTGCAAGACAATGCCAGAAAGTTCAACTATTGGTCTGTGGCCGTGGAAAAAACTTGATAATATCCTGTGAGTTCGACCATCCCTGATTTTCCTCTGAGACAAAGTTCTTTGGACCGTTCTGGACCGTTAATGCGTGCGCAAAACACTGTGGTTTGATTTCTTGAAAACATGACATGGACATGGGGGCATGACATACATGGACCAACAACATGCCCACAGTAGCTTGCAGCCGCTACATCCATGTTGCAGGCACGCTGAAGCAAAGAGGCTTTGGAATCTCCTGGAGCCATGATTCAAAGAGGAGCCTGGTGTCACTGCAGTGCCACGACCTCGATATACTGCGCGACGGGCTGTTGCTCAAAAAAAGATTGCGGCAAACAGAAGTCTTCTGAGAACTTGCCGCTCCACTTCCGTATCAATGCTTTCGCTTTTTAGTTTTGCATGTTGGGAACGCTTTGCCAGTTTTTGGCTCAATTTTGGGAAGTGCCCACGAGTGTTGCTCTGAAGGCAGTCCGTTTTTGGCGTTTGACATTTGAGTCAAGGAATTGAGTGCACCTAACCTTGATAATACCTTGATACAGGGGATGCAGGACTACTTTACTATTCTTGTTTGTAACCCCCCCCGCGTTGGCTTCGCTCAGTGACGAGTTGTGAGTAGAGTTTGGACACTGATCGGAATTCAAAGGCAAGAGATGTCACATCGTGCTTCTTCCAAAGGAGCCAGCTTAGATGTTCATCGGGGATCATCGGGGTACCACGGGCTTGACCCATAAAGTTTCCTGTAAATTTCAATCCACCTCGAAGAACCCTGAGTCCAGGCCCAATGCTGCAGACCAGATGCCAGGCCGCAACTGTCATCAACGGGGAAATGTACCGGATCAAGCCCCTAGCAGGCCCTAGCATGTCGCCTCATCTTGTCAATTCTTGTCAAGTTGGCAACAGGGCCTTCCAAGTCGAAGAAGGTCTAGCATAGCAGGGCTCTGAGAGCTGTATTTTTTTTGTGTGAGGGCTGTTCTCCTTGCATCCACAGAGCTTTTTGTACAATGTCGATTTCAACATGTCACTTGCGGATCGGAGACAGGCAATGAAAGCAAGGGTTGGGTCCTGTGACTGATTGATGCTTTGGGTCAAGGTCGCATTGGCTACACTGGCCTGCTGTCTAGCAACTCTTAGGCCTGGTCAGCGGCAGTGTCATTGTCCTTTGGGATTCACATGACAAGGAAGATCTCATTTGGCAAACGTAGTAGGGGAACATGCCGAGATGGCTGAAGCTGCCTGCAGTAGAACACTCTAGAAAGTATATGAATGTGTACGAAAGTATTAGCTGTGACCTGCCATGATCTCAAGCCAGTTGCGGCAGAAGTTTTGCAAGCATCGTTATATATATATATATATATGTATTTGGCTCTCTTGGCAGCGCAGGACAGAATCCTTCGTCCCCAGCTTTGGCCACCTTTTGGGCCCCAAGGAGAAACTTGCACCCTGTAGCCCACTTTTTCCGAAGGATCTCAGGCTTGGCGCCAACATGTAATGCCAACAATTTCCACCGTCAAGTTTTCGACAAAACATAACACGAGCATGCCTGCCCTGGCAAAGGCTGCAGCTTATGCAGCATATCTCTTTAAAAAGTCCGTTTTGGTGGTAGAACCTGAGAATCCTGCAGTACATAGTGAGAAGGTTTCAACCCAACAGCATAGACAAATCATAAAGACCTCCCGAAATATCCACTGTCCCAAAATATCTGTCCCTGCATTTTGTAACATGACTTCAAACCTTTCGTTCGTGAGATCAGGACCGAGGGCTTTCCCCACCAGCCAGGCCAATACATGAAAGATGCTTTCAAACTCGCGTTAGTCTCCAAGACTCCTGCCTTTTGCAATTCCTTGCTAGGAAAGGACACTATAGCCTTTGCTAGAAACTGTAGCCAAGCTTTTTTTGGCAGGGAGCAGTCTTCGCTGTCCGATGCCACGGGACGACGTATCTTGGCTCAGAGATCCTTCAGCGACGCTCATTTCTCACACATCCAGCAGCAACTTCCGGGCTTTGTCGCCCTATTTTTGAGCTATACGAACATTACATAACATTATGACAGTATGACAGTACCAAGATGTACCAAGGAAGTCTTTCGAGGTCATCCCACCGTTTCCCCATGTTTCCCCAGTCTTGTCGTGCTCGCACAGCGTAAAGATTTAAAGATTGCCAACCCATACGAATTTGCGTAGAGGCACCATGAAGAGTAATGCATATGATATGTCCAATTTTATTCTTAGATTTAAAGATGCTGTAAAGCGATGTAACACGTATACAGTAGACATTTTTATGTAATGATGTACATAACAGTCATAACATCTCCCAAGTGAACACAGGCATCCCACGAGGAATCCCCTAATTCCCTTGAGACATTGCCATCATTGCCTTGGACTGCCAAGGTAGAATGTCTGCTGCGGCTGTGCTGGCTGCAGCCACCATTTGGGCAGGTGGAGCAGTTGCCGGAGCTGGTTAACTGAAGGCATTTGCTCTGTTTTAGGCAGCGTATTGTTATGTATTGTACGTGTCAGCGAAAGATGAACAGCTGAAAAGAAAATGCACGTGGGATTGTCAGTTTAAGTGTAAATTTGGTTTTGGTTAAGGACGTGCAAGGCAAGTCAATGTAAAGCATTGACATAGGCATCTACCAATGGACCAATATCCATTGCATCGTACGCTGTTTCACCGTGATGTGAGGTGCAGCGTCTAAATCAAGCCAACCTTGTGAAGCAGAATGGAAGTCGCACACGATGTACGCAAGACATGCAACGCCTGCAATGTGTGCAACCTAAGAAATGCAAGGAATGTATCTACAGGTGTGAAATATATCCATGTCTGTATTTTCGGTGCAACGCGAAGGGACATGTAATTCATTGTAATTCTCTATTCCACGCACATGTCATAGATTAGCATTTGCACTGGCCAAATTGAACAAAACTCCATGAAACCCAACCAGCTTGTTTTGTGAATCAAAGATAATCAAAGAGCCTTTTATTCTTACATGGTTTCTGCATTTACTGACTTCGCTGCAGGAAGCAAGTCGGCAAGTGCCATGAAGGCTTCGTTTTCTTCATGTCAACCATGAGGCCGCGAAGGGGTGGTTTGCGATGAAAACAAAGCTCTGGGTGCAGGTTGTACAAGTGCTGCCTCCTGTCCCACCAAAGCCAAGCCCAAATCTAAGTTGCATATGGATTCAACTTTGTTGCAACTCCATAGCCTGAGTAGGCTCAAGTGCTGCCGCTAGTTTGACCAGCCTCACAGTCCCGACACAGACGAAGTCTGAGGCAAGAATCCCTTCATTTACAACTTGCAGGCGGAGTTCATTTCAGGAGTGTCATGAATAATATGAATCATATATGACACACAAACACACATGTATATATATATACGTATATATATACATATATCTATATATATACACATATATACATATATGTATATATATATATACATATACATATATGTATATGTATACATATCTATCTATATATATATATGTATATACATACATACACAGTACATATGAATCCGTGGTGGTTTTTCAGAGCTCAAGGTGGCAGCCTGGAAGAAGGAACCATATGCCAGGATGAGGCTTTACCTCCAGGCAGGGCACCTCTTGAATCCTCTTGATCTCTACCAGGGACTCTACCATTTTGATCCATTCGGACTGCATCTGCAGGCGGTTACCCAGCGCTTCATTCAAGACATGGAGACGGTTTGGGACTCGTCTTTCTCAAAGGTGATACCATGTGATAACATTGTCGCTTTGTGGATCAGAGCCGGTGGTGTTACCATCAACGGCTAGCCATGTGTTTGACGTGTGGTTCTGCTCCGCTCAGAGCGCTTTCGGCGGCAAGAGCTTCATCCACTGGACGACAGATGAGAAAAGTGAGGAGTTCTTCAAGTTTGATGTGGTGGACAGAAATGCCTACAATGAGGCTGGGAATTTTGAGAATGTTGAGAAAAGTGGTGGAGCTGTCAGCCTGATTTGTGTTGCAGGCAGCTAGATCTGGAAAGATTCTCATTGACAGCGACATGACTCTGGTCGACAATGGGATTGAGGCTGACCTGAGGATTGCCCTGAGACAAGTCTTGTAGAGTCTCTCAGAAGATGATGCCTTGATGCTTTGACCCTCCTCTTCAAGTGCGCTGCTTGTGCGCTATTGCAGGTGTATGTCTACAAGGATGAACAGGTGAGCCGTTGGATCCGTTGGGTTTGCAGCAAAAAAGCGCGGTGATGCGCGGTGCGGATCCTGTGAATTTTCAGTGCCTTTCCCAAATGATGGAGGCCAAAGAGGACCTGGCCAAGCAGATCATCATCGAGGCTACACCCAGCTCCATAGCAACCATAGCAAGCATAGCAGCCAGTTGGCCAGGACTTAGTCATCATTCCTACGGAATTGCAGAAGGCCATTAGAGTACGGTGCTTGGCCATTTTTTGTTAGATGCTTTGGCATCAAAATCATCAGCAAGTGTGGCTTGATTCTCACAATGGCTCAGGTTATTCAGGACACTCCGTTTCCTGAGTTTGTGGGTGGTAAGGAGACCTATGAAGGAATCCGCATCACCCTTGATTAAGCTTGACATTTGCATAGCTAAATTCCTATGGATCACATCAAAAGCACGGCAATGAGGGCACTAGTTTCACAAACAGCACCTTTCCATACATTTTCAGATGTACCCTTTTTCCATTCTGTGTTGCACAGACGCTCCATCAGCTGTCGTTTCACGGCGAAAGCTAGACCTGCTTCAGGTGTGCACATGCCTCTCGTTGCTTCAAATAAGAATGTAAGCAGCTTCTCGCTTCAAGAGGTAGAGCATGATAGAGCGGATTATACTTGTAAACGTGGAGATATCGAGTCATGCAGCAGGCAGCGAGTTTCAATTTCAGTGAAAGATCATAGTGTAATACAATATTAGTAACATCGTTTACGGTCAATCAGAATCTCTGCAATGCCAGAAAGCGGACTCTGCCCTGGCATTTCGGCTTGGGAAGCTTTTCATTGAAATCTATCTGAGTCATGTTTTGCAAGAACACGAAACCCAGCATGCACAGGATTAGCGAAGGTGTTGCAAAGGTCGTATATACGTATTTTATCATTCAGATTCAGGTAACAAGCACTGAAGCCATTCTGCTGTTTTGAACACTGACCATGCTGTTCGTAAGTCTGAGTCGACATATGCTTTGAATGTTTTAACTAGACATGCCGAACGCCGTCGCCGAAGGCACAAGTGCAGTGATTTCTTGTTCTTTGGGTGGATGATTTGACTATGCGATGAGAGATGGGTAGGATTTGCCACTAGTTGCTAGGTACAAAGTATAGATTCCCGAATTGGTTGGGAAAATCACCCTATATTCCAGTCTAGGTTTTAGTTGGCGGTAAAAAAAACAATGGTTTCCCCTTTTTTATCCATTGCCGCCGTGTCCAGGTGATGGCCCAGGCGCAGCAGGCCCAGAGGCAGCAACCAGCCTTCTCGAAAGGCTTTGTTCCGAATACAAAGAGCAAATGGCTCAACTTGACAAGGCCCGCAACGCGGATCAACCGCGGATGAACCGCGGTTGTTGTGGTTGCATGTTTTGAAATGTTTCCAAATGTTTCTAAATGAATATCAATGATGGAACTGCTGTGTAAGATGCCAAATTATACTAGATGATGCTAAACGGAAAAGCTGCAAATAAAGCAGATTCTTTCGGTCAAATCTGCTCCTTTTGAGGAGAGGCAGTACGTTTGGGACAACAAGCATCGATTTCCACGGAAAGATGTCCTGTCCTGAATGTTCGGCTTCATGTCAATGGGTTTGCAGTTCGCAAGCATCCCATGCGAAGATTGTTTTCTGCTGTTTTTGCACTTGGTCTGTGGTGAACCCAATAGTCCCCATCCTCAGAATCACCATTTTTATGGGTGGTATGTTTACCATCCCCAAAGAGTAGGTCTGAGTAGGTCTATGGCATTGGGTTTCCCACCATCTCTACGTGTTTTGAGGCCACGTCCCAGCTGTTGCATGGAGCTTGCGAAAAGCTGTTGAGGGAGAAGGCGGCCCTCGAGGAGCGTCGCTACGAGGCCAGCGGTCGTGGTGGATCATATTTACCTATAAGAAATTGCAGTTTCATGGGGCAAAATGACGTGAAATGGTGTTCAATATTGTTAAATGATACGAAATTCCAAAATTTCAGAGAAATGATCAACATGGGTTTGTTTGAAAGGGACACCTTCAAACTCTTCAAACTGTGGCATTAAGATATAAGAGGATATAAGAGGGACAGTCTGATAAACCATGGGGGGGCCATATTTTCAGACAAAATCCTTAGGACCCATTCAATGGTAATCTTGAAGCTTACCATGCTGGAGACGTGACGTCCAGGAACACACAGCTGAACCGCACGTGCTGTTCCAGCGTCTCGGAGTTGATTTCCACCGGAGGACTTCGGAGAAGGCCCGAGCAGCTTGGGCAGTGGCGAAAAATTCGACAGGTGGTTGATGAGGACATAGGGGCTGATATTAATGTGAAACTATACTGTCCATCAAAAGTTGCAAAATAATGCGGGTGTATCATCATCACTCAGAAGTTTTCACGTTGAACATATATGAAATTTATATGAACATATTGGGGATTATTGGATTAAACTAATCTAAACTATCCAATCTCACTTGCTTTGTTTGGTCTAACCATGGCGGCCATGGATGCCAGGCCAGTGGGTTGCTACAGAACCTGCCCCGACGGCTTTCAGGCCGTCCCATTCGATGGGGGTGTCAGTCAACCCATTGAATTCATAGGGCTTTATATGCCCATTATGAGGATTAATCCATACGGATATGGTACTGGTATATATATATATTATATATACATATATATATATATGTATAATATATATATATATATATTATATATATTATACATATATATATACACATACACATATACTATGTATATATACATACATATGCCCGTTATCTTTGGACTCCCAATATGAATGGCATACCATGTTTTGACCATGGCACAAATATGTTGAAACAACTTGGTAACTTGCAACACCATGTGCAGGTGTACATGAGCGAGTTCGATTTAGGCCTCGCAGGGTCAACTGTTTGGCAGAGCTTGGGGCGCTCTCAGTGAACGAATGCAGAGATTCTTGGAACGACTTGCAAAAGGATGCAAAAGGCTTCTATAAAATGATGGACTTCCTTGCCAGTGTGTACATGCTTCAACTGCGTCAACTGCATCCATACCGAACGACGCCTGGAAACATGCACAGTACAATAATTCATTCAAATCGTGAAGGCCTTCCTTGCGTTCGTTCTTTGGAGCCTGCTTTGGAGCGGCATACAACGACTTTTGGCAAAATTCCAGTCAGACTCAGCTATCTATGCTAGCGCTGATGGCGTTTTAAGAACTTCCTGCATCATCTGGGATGTATGTAAGTTTACATCGAACTTATCTAAAAATGTCCCCATCCTAAGCGGACTATATACAGATTACACAGTCTTTCCCAATCTTTATCACACAGCACCAAGGAAGCAGATTTCCCGCACAATTTGAGTTGCTGGCCTTAAGCCTCAGTTCAGGTCCAGTCCAAGCTCTCACAGCGGATTCCCACATTCCCGGGAGTGGTTTTTGATGCAGCACACAACTGCTGGACTCCAAGGAACGATGCTCAACATGTTTTTGTATCCACTTACGAGGCTGGAAATGGTCTCCAGCCGTACAGATTGCGATTTACATAACGATTTACCAGAAATTTACCACAGAACATCCCCACATTGCCGAAGGTGTTGAGGGACCGGAGTTTTGTCAGCGTCCACACATCCGATTTGGCTGGCGGCTCAGTGCTCAGTTCCTGCATTTTTGGTGGTGCTGTCGCTGGTATTCGCTGGTAGGTCGTTGGAGATATCATCTATTTGCAGCGAAGTCTTCGTGCCCCCTGTGACCTCCGAGTGCTCACAGCTGCCGAGGCTCGTGGTTTTATGTCATGGATTGGTGTAACTGTCTTCGTGGTAAAATGTCATGCATCCTCAATATCATCAGAAATGGGTGGGATAAATTGGCATACCCTCTGGTAATTTAACATAGCTATTTTAAAATGGCAATTTATAGTGAGTTTTCCCATTAAAAGTTGTGATTGTCCATAGCTATGTTAGTTTACCAGAGGGTAAAGTATAAATCTCCAAAATTGGAGGTTGTTCATTGGGTCACCAGATTAATTGAAACATGTTGAAACTCTGTAGTGCTGCTGCAGCTTTCCCAGGACACGTTGGTGGATGCTTCTTTTGGTAGCACGGCCCCGTGCGAAGCATGTCTCTCAGAATGGTAGCACATGGCCAATAGAATACAGTGGGTCCAGGGCCGCCAGTGGTCGATTCAGGAACCCAGTAATACGAAAGGACAGTCATCATTCATGAGGTGCGACATTGCACATCGCAGTCTACAGCCAGTGTTCTTCAGCTGCAAAGCGAAGCATTTCTAGCTGGCAGATGCTGGCAGTGAATTTCTATCATTTTTTTTAATGAGCATGACCATGACTGATTGTAGTGGGCAGTTTGTCTTAGCTACTGAGGTTACTGTTAGATCCCATGATCCTCACCATGTCTCATGGCACAGCTCCAGCATTTGCATGTGAGCAACTGATTGATCTCAGGATCCCAGGGAGTCCAGCAACATTATCCTGAAGGCCACCTTTGAAGTTTTTTTTAAGATCAGAGCAACAGCTTTGATTAGGATCTTTGCCGGTAAAATGTATTACCCTCTGGTAAACTAACATAGCTATTGAAAATGACCATTTATAGTGAGATTTCCCATTAAAAATAGTGATTTTCCATAGCTATGTTAGTTTACCAGAGGGTAACATCTATTGACCGCGAAACCATTGTGGATCATTGCCTGAATCGAAACTCCAAGCCCTGCGTCAGGGGAGTTTTCTTCTTCAAGGCTCCTTGCTTGGAGTTGTTCTTCGACCTCCACAGGAGATGGAAACTGAAACTGTACGGTGTTCTGTATAGTATTTCATGATATTTCATGATATTTCATGTATGAAATTCGATGACTATTGATGTGGACACGACGTTTGGCGTGAAAGGATCCGTTTCTTCGAAACAGTCTTCGAAGCAGTCTTCGGAGCAGCCTTCGAAGTCAAAAGGCCTTGCCGAGTTCCTGCGGAGTCATCATTTTCTGGCCTAGTTCATCCTAGTTCCTTTAGCAGATTTGGTCTTGTCCGCCTGTGTAGGATGGAGACTTCATCTTGGACACCTCAGTTCCGCACGAAACTTGGTGCTGCATCTTGTGGACCACTGCAATGTTCTATTTGGGCACTGAATTTTGAGACTACCTGTGCCACCTTGTCAGGGCTGGCATGAAATCATCAGCGTGTCAGCGTGCTTATGCGAGCTTGTGCAGACAGCTTAGGAATGCTTAGAATCAAGATGAATGGGACAGCTTCACACTTGTGGGAATATGCGGTCTGTCCATTGGCGTCGCAGTCCTTTTGCCGATTGTTCCATCTCTTAAGGTGTGCGAGCAAGCTGCGTTTGCCGTTCCTTCGTATCAATGGCAGACTTGGCATCTGTCCGCGGCTCAGATGCTGACAATAATCTATATATTCCTAGGCCCCCAATACAACGAGTTAATAGGAGTCGTGTGCCATGCAAGTCATTTATGACACAGTTTTCTAATCCATCGCTGAACTCAAGCACGATTTCCCTGGAGGCCCTCACTGCATGTCAAGCTTTTCCACGTTTTTCCCATTTTCCAAGGTCAAGACCATCATCGTTTTCCTTTCCGAAGAGCTCTACGACCTTGCTGCAGTACGTGACATGGTGCGTGCCATGCACGAGTTGGGCAAGGTACCAGATGGAAGTTGGGAATTCAGGTACGAGCTGTCCCATAAGCCAGGTGCATCAAGCATCAGTTTACATCCGTTTACATAGAGTCTTATGATGTTTTGTTATTTTTAATCTTGGTATCCAAGATTAACCACCTTTAACCATAACATTATAGAACCATTTGTTTCCGTTCACTTCCCCCAACCTGGCTGCAGTGATTCGCAATCAGTCGCGAGGCTGTGCTTTTTGTTGGCCACGATTCTCAAGCCTTGGGACGTTGTGCCCAAGTGCGAAGCCCAAGTCGGGAATGGTGTGAACTGGCTCATACTATAAAGAATTAGTGGCGGGTTTGTCCAAATTGGAGGATACTCAAAATGACCATGTTAGTGAGGTAAATGATGATCAATCATTGGCGTATCCTATTTCAGACAAGGGTAAGTCCATCGCCCCCAGCAAAAATATCTGAAAAGGACGATAAGAGGTTCTTGAACAGATTCTGTCGTTTGAAGTTTGAAGTGCTGAGGAATGCAACTTGGAGTTCATCGACTTTCGAGGCCCAGCATGTCCAGAACTTCTCAAAGCCAACGCAGATGGAGCGCTGTCGTAGGCTCTCGATCTTCTGCCAGCACGGGTGCACCTAGTCCCAGCGTGTTCCCTGCGGGTTGATTGAAGGTCGAATGTTTGCCCTCGGTTGGGACATATCCTCGGTGAAGTCCATGTCTACTACACGTATATCCACACTGACTATATTACATATCTATACTATTACTATACTATCATGATCAGATATCATTGATATATATATATAATATGTATATATAATATATTATATGTATATATATAATATAATGTATATATATATATATATTGTGATATCATGATTATAATTAAACGATGTATCATGATTACAGACATCATGACCATCATTCTATTCCTACAAAAAAACACAGCATCGCCAGGTGGACTCCTCCGGGTCGCAGCATGACGAAAACCATGGAAGTTTGGGTGTCCCAGATGGGTCATAGCTGATATAGCTGGTATTTATAGCATCATTCTGGTGAGAACAAGATCTATAAATTTGGAGGTTATTTATATCTATATAATATCTGTAAATATCTATAAATGGGTATTAAATATCTACAAAATGGGATTCTTAGTGGGAGATTTCCTACTGCCATGCAGAGTTACTGGAGGGTAGAACTGTCCATCCTGTCAACAAGAAAGGACCTCCAACAAGTCACATGCCCATGAAGGTGTGTCATCAAACAAAAGCGAGCATGTCTTTTCAGGTCCTGCCAACGTGAGGTGCGAGGTTATGCACGATGACGTTTTGCCAAAACTATCATGGACTTCTCTGGTGAGTGATTCCAATCACGTTCTATTTTCCATCCCTGCCCGAGAGAGCTGACTGTCATTGAAACTGCCAACCAATCCTTTCTTGAACCTCGGCATAGCCAGGCCCCATGAGCATCCGGGTCCTGCTGAACGAGAAACTGACAACTGTGTCTTGCTCACCCACAGATGTCAGTACAATTTCTGCGAGCTTCTCTCTATGCTCAATGCAAAGGCAGAATATTCATGTCGATAGCGTCCTTTGTCTTGCTGTGCGTAAAGGACAAGCAACACACACAAGACTGATGACAAATTACAAACCACATTTTCTTCTCTTGCATGCTGCTATGTTGCAGAAATACTGGTTTCTTTCTCATCTGCTTTTGTTCTTTGATGTTCCTCAAGGTGTAGCTGATTTGGCGAATTCCTGCGGAGACAAAAGGGCATTTGGTGCCTGTTTGCATGGTATCTCAGAGGCTGGTCTTGGGATGGAGGTTTAAGCATTGGGCGAGTGCCAGCAATGAGCTGCCTCCAGGCTACTCTTTTACGCTTTTGCCGGCTACTGCAAGAACGGGGCACAAGTGTCCTGTATGAACGGACCTCAGACTGTATGGATAGAATTCATATATGAATTCATGATCAGAGAATATCAGAGAGATACTGTCCATCTGTCCAAAGTGAAGCTGCATGTGACTTCAAAGTATCGTTTAAATGTAGATTAGAAGTGTGAGGCTTCGAGTCAGGTCCAACCGCAGTCTGGACCCCAGGGGGATCGTCACAGACTGTCCACTTGTCAAATTAAATCATATGTAACCAGTATATTATGTATGAATATGTATATAATATATATATATATGACTATATATGCATATATGTATCATATTCAATCAGTGTCAATCACATAATAAAAAAAAACCTTCCCCTCGTTCAAAACTGTGATGCACAGGTTTCTACGCTGTGTGGTGCCACCAGTGCAGTGGGCAGTAAATCGAACGCTGTCAGAGGCGCCTCACATCCGTATTGGGGATGTCATCATCTATTGTGGCGGGTTTGGTATCTCCTGGGCTTTGACAAAGTGCAATTAGCATTTCACAGGGCCGTTTCAACTTGCAGGAGCTCTCAACATGTGCTTCAGCAACTTTCAGGATGAGATCGCACAGCAATGACACTTCAGTTGGAGGACCCAGATAACTTGTGTAATGTCTTTGTTTTATTAGATTTTTGACAGGGTGTGGGAACTTGGAAAGTTCGGAACTCGCGGGGATTGGCTTCGCCTATTCTTTGTGAAGCCTCCACAAGATTAAGTCATCGCCATAAAGACATCGAGAAACCTTGTGCTTCAGACCTTCCACCCTGTGTGACTCAGGTTGCTCATTGGCCAACAGCTGTCTCGCAGACATCATTTGTTGGTGGAACGTCAACGAGTCTGGACGCCCCGGAGGACTCGAGCACGGATACACGGGGGAAGCCACCACGCCCCAAACTTTGCTGGCACTGATGGTGGCATGTTTGATCCAGGAGCAAGAATGCACAGCCAATACTTTGCCAGTTTTAGTGGCAACTTGGCCATAGTTGCGTCGTCAAGTCCATCCCACCACAGTGGTGAGAGGTTGTCCCGTGGGCAAGAGGTTGTCCTGTGGGCAAGACACAGAGCAATGTGTAGATATGAGATTCATTTCGATCTACAAAGAAGACGGCCGGAATTTCAGACCAGTCTCCCCAAGTCAAATAATGTTTAAGCTTTTGAGTGTCTAGGACATAGTGTTGGAAAAACACACAGGTCTTCAGCACATTGCCTTGGGTGCTGTTCTGCAGCAACTGAGCCATCCCAAGATGATCCAAGATGTCCCAAGGTATCAATGAATACAAAAGGAGTATTGGCCGACCTCGCCAGCGCTGTGATTCGAAAGCAGGGACGCCAGCGGACGCCAAGATTTTTTGATCACGGGAAGATCATCTCCAGTTTTCGCGTTTGTTCAAAGCCTGCAGGCCTGATCTCCGCTGCTTGGCGCTGGCTATACAAATTCTTTCGAAAGAAGTGCCCTGGCAACTGACAACTGGCAACTGGCATTTTGAGAGATGTTTTTTTGTTTTTTTTTTGCCATCTTTCACTACACTTTTAGCTCAGAGTCTCAGAGTAAGTAAACTAAGTGAAACAAGACTTTCCGAGAATCAAAGACAGTGGTTCAGTGATTCCATAAGAAATGCCCGGAGGTACTGGAACGCCAGGAAAGATGAGCTCTGCTCTACTGACACAGATTCGCTGCAATGAACTCTTTTTGATTTCCACATATTTCCGGCTTTGCTCACAGGATTGCAAGTCTTTTAGGATAAACAATATATATATTAACTATTATGTATATATATATATTATATTTCCCTATCTTACCATATCTTACCCTTCATTGCTTCGAATCTCTTTCGGTGTATAGATACAGGCATAAAGCCCTGCACCAGAATTTTTTTTGCCCAGTGCAGAAAGAGCTTTCCTGCAGTTGTTTCAACGGTGATGCCCTCCCTCATCCACTCTGCATGATTTGCTGCAGTGCTGCCGGAATTTGATTATGCTGCATGGAAGAGGCAGCTTACAGTGAGGTTCAGACACCTATGATGTCCATCTATAACAGCTAGCATAGAAACTCAAATGGTGGACACATACAGCGCCAATCATAATATGGGATGCCATTAGAATAATCCACGTTCTTCTGGGAAGATGGGACCAGCTTTCCATGTGCACAGACAACAGACTGTAATAGATCAAGACTGCGCTACATCACATACAAACATCACACTTTAGATCTCTCAACCTCACATTCATGCTTGGAGGATGGACAGGCCTGATGTGAATCCCTTCGTGGTTGCCAGATCTGTGCAAAGTGGTGCAACTGCAGGTTCGTTTGGCACCTTTGACTTTAACTTCTCCGCACCCGGCGCACCCGTTCAAGGCTCATTATGCTCATTTCCAACAGCCCACCTCAGTGGGTCTGCTGTAGATGTAAAATCCTCTACAGACCATGTAGATCAATGATCAATGTAGATCCATGTGTGCAATGGACAGAAGTTGGATAACATATCCATATATCATATTATATAATTATATATATATATATATCATCATATATTCCATATATATCCCATCTTCGGGATGGTCAACCGGTCAACCCGGGATGCTACCATCCCACGTGTACCAAGCATGTTTTGAAAAAAGGCATCGCTCCTGGTGCCTTTGTGGAAGCGGAATGGGTTCCTGGTCGTTGGCACCGTGGCCAGGCAGGGGAATGGGATGAATTTTGGGTTCGGTGTGGGAACATCATGGAACATCCATTGAAAAACCATCAGATTTCTGAAGGTTTGCTGAACAAAATATCCACCTCACCATACCTCACCCCTGCTACCAAAGCTTATCTTTGCTTTGTTCGCTTGAGGTCATTGAAGTTGGGCACTCAGATGCGCTGCCAAGGGCTTTGAGCGGTTCACCATGGTTCACCAATGTTCGCCATGTGCAACGTGATCAACTCAGGTGTCAAATGGAGCCTTGACCATCAAGTACGATGATGGGTCGGAGCCTGACCTGCATCAGACATCATCAAACTGCAGCTGGATGCCTGGGACCCTGTGAACTGGCATCTCTGAAGATGTACCTCGCAATGAAAGACCACGAGGACATATGAAGACAGGTATGGCACATTCAAAACACTACACGCAGCAGGTACCTCCAGCGCAATGTGGCGATGGCACAGGCCCAAACACACGAAATGTCACGAAATGTCACGAATGTCAAATGGAAAGTGCATTGAAGCGCTACGCTGGTGTAATGGTGGTGTCATGGTGGTGCACTGGGGCTAAACCACAGCTTAAGTGTGATGTACATTGATGTACCAGTATCTTTAGATTCTTTAGCAACATGATTCATGTAAATCTTTCTTGAACAGGGCATCCGGCCCATTCGATTTACGCGTCGCGTCACGGTGAATTCTGGGTTTCTAAGATCGAAGGCTTCTGTGGGGCAATGTGGTAGCACCTCTCCACATTTGATCACATTTGCTTCTTTGCCTGAAACATCCCATAACCATCTAAAACCACTTTTGGAGGCCAAACATCATATCTATATCTATCTATATATATATATATATATCCATCATATCCCTCAATCACTGTCTTGCAATGTGAGCCCAAATTTCAGATCTGTTCTTGACTGTCAGGTCCGACTTGTCAATGCCGCACAGCCAGCAGGCTCAGGCTCTGCAGCAGCTGCAAGGCCATCCAGTGAGCAAAGAGATCCGACGGATGTGTCACAGCAACGCATCCGACGCATCCGTCGCCTCCAGCAGGCAGGGAGTGCCGCCACCGCCACCTGCTGCAGCTTATCCATGGCCGGAGGTGGGACCTGGCGGGACGTGGCGGGACGTGGCGGGACGTGGCGGGAGACTGTTGGAATCTGCGCAGGAAGGTGTGGAAGGTGTGCCAGAAGGCCCAGCAGCTGCACCAGATCCTGGAGCAGGATAGCGAGAGTCATCACATGACCACCTGACCAAGATGGACCAAGCCCATGAAAACGGAGTTTTACAGACTTGGTGATTTTTCTGGCCCCTTTCAGCCTTTGGAACGTTGCAGGACTCGATTTGCCTCGGCTGAAGCTGCAGCAACGCCCAAATCCAGCAGAGGAAGCTCAATCGACTCAATCGAAACCCAAAGTTTTCCAAGAGGAGGATGCAGGCACAAAGAAGGCGCGCGTCCAGCTTTCTGAGACAGGGCGGACGCGGAATTTTTCATGGATTTTGAGCCAAGATTGATGTAGACTAGGAATGAGCCATCCAAAGGAAAGGAATAAAAAATGAGTTGGTTCTACATAAGTCATCATAACGCCATCCTTGCCAATTTGAGGAACGAGTTGGGCTTGTCTCGTAATTTGGGCGTCTCCTGTTGTCTGCATGCCAGTTCCGAAAGAGACTGAGCGTTGCGGTGGACAAGGGCAGCACTGAGGAGGTTGAGGTCACTATGCTTCACATGCTTCACTTGTAACTTGGATGTGTCTGGATGTATTTCAGCAGGATTCAGCATTATTTTGTTGATATTTTTTCAATCATTTTGAAACATGTATGTGTGTTTGTTCTTGTTGATGAAGTACCATGACATGCCGTGCCAGGCGTTGCTTCTGGATGCACAAAAAGTAGGGATGCAAGGCCCCGAGGCGCAGCTAAAGACCGCGCGTGCAGCTGCGACATCATGCAACTCGTGTTGTGCGGGATATTGCGCCAGGTGAGATGGGCAAGGGATACCTTGCTGGCTGCAGAGGTGCGAAGTTCGTTGGGAGATGGCAGCTGGAAAACATGGAGGTCGAAATTATGATCATGGCCCAAACTGGATGGTTTAGTATTTGGTTTGGTATAGTATGATTTAGTATGGTTTAAATTTAAGACTTAACCAACTCAGAACCAACTTAATTCTTGTGAGACTGGTCCCTCATTTTTTTGACACATCACCTGGGGGAAGCATCAGAGACCTGAAAACCTCCCAGGCAGCGGAGTTCCGAAAGAACACCGTGCGTCAGGTGGAGGACGACATGGGATGACCTGGGATGACCTCGGACCTGGGATGGCTGGAGCATTCCCACGAGGATGCCATCGAGTCCATGGACCTGGACTACTGGAAACTCCAAGCAGTCCTCTCCTGGGAAATCACGAAGGGAGAACGAGTCGTAGGAAATAAATGGAAATGAACTAGGTGCAGAGCAGGTGGTAATCAGTGCCCCATAAATGCCATAGTGGTATTGTTTGCTCCCTTGGAACTTCAATCCTCAGGCCATGCAGGCAGTGATTGGCTGTGGCTTGGGGAAAGACCAGGCAGATGCAGAGTGCAGATCATCGATTGTCAACATTTGTTGAAACGTTGCTTGACGACTTTCAGTTTCAAGCAGTTCCTTTGCTCTTACAGCAGAATTCTGTTACTTTTGTGCTTCTTGAAGGCTCCACGCTTGAAACAAGCCATGAGGACACACAAGATCCGGTCCGAGGTGCCACGTAGATCTAAACAGGGACACTCAACAGACTGGCGCTGCATCCCTGAGCTCCGGAAGGCCGCCAGAGAGCTCCGGAAGGCCGCTCAGGCAAAGACAACGTCTGGAACATCCGTTTGAGCAGTGTTCAAAACCCCTGTTACTTGATGATTATGGGGTATTCTACATCATTGTACTACCCAATTATATATATATATTTACATACACATATGTGTGTATATATATATATATCTATATTATATGCATACCGCATATCGTATATATATAGTATATATAGAGTGTATATATATATATAGTATATATATATAGTATATATATAGTATATATATATTGTATATATATATATATATTGTATATATATAGTATATATATATACACTATATATATATGCACCAGGCCCTGCCACCCCCCCTCCCCTGCCCTCCCCC
>Ga0126342_10002243_pt1 | contig 29655 bp, 28 predicted proteins | sample Cyp1metagenome_FD_92528 | JGI IMG/M metagenome (GOLD analysis project Ga0126342, IMG submission 92528) | Coral microbial communities from Lord Howe Island, Old Settlement Bay, Australia - Cyphastrea 1 metagenome | ecosystem: Host-associated > Invertebrates > Cnidaria > Coral ...
ATCAAATGAACATTAATGGACACTATCTCATACAGTAAAACCACAACAACCTCAACATACCCTACCCTCATCCAAACCAAACATTAATCAAACAACTCCGACGAAACATTTAGCAAGATTAACGAAAGAAACAGTCAAACATTTAGATTTACAACATTGAACAAAAACATAACAGCCTCCCACCTGACCTCCAACCTGTCTTGTCCCAGTTCCCCTGTTTTACCATTTTTTTCTGGGATATAACATGATATAACTACCCCCTACTAGTATTTAACTATGATTATGATATGTTTATATATATATATATATCGCTGGAACCCCAACTGCACCCCCAAGTATCCCATGCGTCCTGCCATGCTTAATTCAGCGTCGTGCGAACCCGAGGGTCTTCATGGCAGCCTGCGAGGGACTGAAGCAGGCCGCGGTCCTAGAAATGGTGGATACGCCCAAAATTTCATGGTGATTTAGTAAGATGGGAAAATGATGGTTCACCCCTGTGGATGAGGCATCCGAGAATCCCCAAGTTTTCAGCATGTGCTGTGATGCTTCGAAAGCCCATCAGACTTCTATGAAGACAAGCGCAAGACTTTGTCGGATCAGTTTCATAATGTTTTGCATTTTTTTAAAATACACTGACGCATGCTTTGTGCAGGCTTCCCAAAAGCTCTTGACAAAGGTTTGGCGTGAGGCCCGCGTGAAGGATGGCAAGATTGGGCCACAAGAGCAGTGGAAGCAATTCCAAGACTCTTCTGGAAGAATATCAAACAACTGTACTCAGTACTCTGTACTCTGCCTTTCAGGTGCAAGTCCAATTCACATCCAAGGAGAACAAGCATTGCACTCAGACTCACAACCTTAGGGTTTGGCGGATGTTAAACGATCAGAAACCCAAGATGCATTGCACCTGACGCATGGACCAGGTACCGGAACATGAAGAGCAGACCAGCGTGGTCCGTTCTGGAAGCCCATCAATTTGAGGCCAACACGCATGGTCTTACTGCAAATGTATGAAGATATATGAAGAGGTTTGATGGGAGGACTTTGAAAAACATCAATACAACAGGTGGTTCGGATGTTTCACACTCCGGTCTTTTTGGGGGAACATTGCGTTGCAGGTCTTTGGCAAAGATCGTGGTTTTGGGATCTGTGATCCGGCTGTTGTGGCTCCTTCATCTGTGCTTGGCCTCGGACATACCCTGACAAGACCGCAAACATAGAAAGAGGAGGCTAAAATGGCTAGAAGTTTGCCATATAAAGATGTTAAAGCACTTCGCATTTGGTGTAGATGCAGTTTCAGAATGTTTAAGACACAAGAGTTTAGGCGGCAGCAAGTTCAGTGCTCTGGAGGAATCGAATCGTGTCCTTCCACAGCTTTAGCTCTTTGTGTGTTTAGAATCCGAGAGCACACGGCAAAACTGGTCGCAGTTCGCAGATTGCGGTCACATCAAAAAGATTAAAAAATAGCATGTTTAGATGATTTTTTGGAAATAACATGAAATAACTGAGACACTGTTCATTGTTCACACATCATGAACTTCACCATAGATCTATCCATTGACTTCCACATTGATATGTCCCTGAGGCTGGCACGAAGCCAGCATCGAATCTTCAAGACTACCTCGAAGAGGTCTTGGCTTTGAGGCGCCCGGATGTCAGGATATAGGAAGCAGTTGCCATCCTTTTCTCAAGGGGATTACGCGAGTAATTGTGCTTAAGAAATGTTCAGAAATGTTCATCACTGTTAATCTGGTAATCGTTAATTGCGGCAATAGCAGATAAACACAATGAATATTAAAGTCTATGATCGATACATCGATACTGCTTGCTCTGCTCGCAACAGCTAGCTGGTTGCTGAGACTGACGTTGAACTGACCTCTGATATCGTTTGCGATGCTGAGTGAAGCGGCGGTCTGCTGCAGGTTCGCAGTTGACTGGATGGCTATGTCTATGGAGGATCTGTGTCGACAGATGGGCTGGTGTCAGAGAGACCTGTAGCATTGAAAATATTTCATGGTTACAAGGCAAGAATCCCATCCTATCCCCTCCCCAATGTTATATAAATATCCCCCAAAACCATGGGTTGATAGGGATGAAATCATGATATTCGGGACCCTATACTGAAGGGGGTGTTAAATATTGGGGGGATGGGATGTGCCAGGCCTTGCTCAAGTGACTATCAAAATCCAAAGTCCACAGCTCGACATGTCGACCACAGACCTTTTGTCGCCAGGATGCACAAGAGTTCCTTGATCAAGCCACCAAGTTGCCTTCCCAGGGGTTGGCGCCAGGTTATTTCAGATTACTTGTTTTCTAAGTCCATCTGCTCCATCGAAAGATTGAAATCTGCTCGAAGTCTCCAAATTTTGGGGTCCCTTTTTATTAAGGCGTGCGTACAAACGTCCAGTGCTGAAGCCAAAAGCAGCTCCGGACCCCGTCTCTCAGACCTTAGCAGCCTTGAAGGACGGACCTGCGGCTGAAAACTGACCCTGCTGAAGGTATTTAGAAGGTACAGTAAGGAGCATGGAAACCAATGGAAGCCAATGGTATAGCAATGGTATAGCCTGGTATAGCGATGATATTCTACCCAGCAAAAACTTACAATATGATTCACATTGATTCACTATCCTGGCCAAGAGCACTCCGAGGAGAAGACTGTGGACTCGTTCTCCTTGATGTCTGGATCCTGCGTGGCTGTTGTGTTATGAGACATTCGTTGTTCTGACCCTTTTTGTGAAGTCCTTTGGTGAAGGCTTTCAAGATTTGTCAGGTATAGGCTTTCCAATCTGTTCATTCCCCGAAATGGGATGTCTACTGGGCTCCCAACTCACTCTAATCTGTTTGGGGGCGTCTCGACCACCACTTGGACGTCCCCAGTATGACTCAACCGTCGATATTGAGGTGGACCGATGACGCGGAGCTTCGCGGTGTGGCTTCCCTGGCCATCCGTTTGATGGATGGATTGGAAGGCCCGAGGAGATGTCGAAACATGTCGAAACATGCCGAAACCAGAATGAGAAACCAATCATATCCAATCATCATGAATGGTCATGATGTCATGATCGAAAATCGACACAAGTCCAAGTTGAACAGCGATGATCCTGGTTCGGACCACCAGAGAAGAAGAACAACATAGAACAACATAGAACAACCTTGATTTTTGGTCAAGGGATGTCAAGGGTATTAAGAATATTCAGGCATGATATTCCTCATGGTGTTGGGATACGTCATGGCTGCGATCCCAAACAGCAATGATACCACTGGGAAGCTGAGCTCCCCATCAGGCCCCAGTGCGTTGCCATTTGCAGCCACCTTTGTTGGACAAATGCTGTGGGGCTGGCGTGGACTTACAGCTGCTGACATGCAAGCAACATTGGCAGTGATGATTGGCATAATTTGCCAATTCTTTCATGTTGCAACTGGAAATTGCTGGAAATTGCTGGAAATTGCATCATGGCATGAAGGAAATTGCTTCATGATTGTCACTGAAGTGGCAGACCAAGTACTTCAATTGTCAATGCGCGGTCATAGTATGCTCCGCGAATTCACTGCCATTGCTTTTGCGAGAGTCTCAACAGTTGTGTGCTGAGTTGGGTGCAACCAATTGTTTCATATTGATCATATTGTTTCCTTTGGCTATTTTAGATCCAAATCATCAACTGGACTCATCAAATATCATCAAATATCCATCAGATCTAGAATCTAGACTCAATCTATCATTGGTGATTCAAATCATATCACTGTCACCCAGCAGATCGCCAGGCTGGCCATGTGGAAGGGCGTGGCACCACTCTTGGCACATCATGCCGCAACAGGCAAGACTGTCCTGCCGTTTCTATGACATGATTCATGGTTTCTTACTCTATATGGACCAATACCATAGAAATTTGATGGAAAGAAACTTCATGTTTTTTGTGACAGATATCTCCAGATGGTGGAAAAACAAATGAAAAATCATGGGGAACCAAAGGTTCAACCACCATGGGTCCCATCAAGGCATCGCGCGCATCGCAGAGAGCCACGCAGCCATGGGACGTTTGCCAGCTCCACAGCTACCGGAGCGGTAGCACTGGCTGTGAGAGTGATCTTACAGGTGACGACTGTAGTTTTTAACTATAGAATTTCAGAATACTATAGATATCTATAGGTACTATAGTGATTTATGGTGATTCATCCGATCATCCAAATTATATGCTAGTGTTTTTCATAGTAATTAATAGTCATTTAATCCGTCATTTACCAGTTTTTTTGTGGTGATTTTTGTTGGAATCATTATTGATCACTGTGGAAAATTGAGCTGTGGCTGCTTTAGCCCTGTTGGTTGATATTGACCACAGGAAGAGCCTGTTGGAATCTGATGCTTCATCTAATGGCCGCCATGGGTTTATCTGAAAATTCTCTGGCTCCCCCCTGAAGTTACTGAAGTTTCAAGGAGGATCATCGATGGATCATCATGTTCCCCAAGAATATGCCAATTTTGGACACAGACGTATCCTGAAGCAAAGTGACATAGAAATGTCCATGGAAAATCTATGTGGATGTTCCACATCATTTTCTCAATAACCATGGTCAATTACCATGTTCCCAATATATTTTGGAGTATCACAATCCATGAACTGGGAATCCCTTTTCTAAGAAACAAAACTGACATGTGCCATCCCACCAACTAACATAGATCCTGAGATTCGCAGATATTTGGAGGAAAAGCTTGTCTCCCAACCCTCTAGCTGGCAAGGGCTATGTTGGTTGGGGGGGATGGTCATTGGAAAACGATGATCCAAATATGGCAGTGTGTCAAAACCAAATAGCTGGTAAATGGATGTTCATCCCACTAAAAATGGTATTAATAGGTATTGATCCATACCCATATATCCATAAACCAGGCAGGAAATTCTCCATTTATTGATGATCTGCCCATTAAAAAGCTCCCCATTTATATCTAAAATTATGGGGTATATTAATGGGATTTAATGGGGTATTGCCCCTTGCCACACGTGTCATCCCCAGCCAGTGAAGGAGCCGGATGCATCGACCTCACGTACTGCAGTCTTCGATCGAGTGGCTGCATCATACGACCGCCCTTCCAAAGACTGCGAGGTCGTATGATGGTATGGGAAGGCAGTTTGAATGTTGGGACATTGTTGCCCTTTCCTGGCAACCCCTAAAAAGATAGAAAAGCCAAATCATACTTAAATGGTGACAAATCTCTGTTCTATCTTTGTGGTGGATACTATAATCCGTAGTTTGCTGAAGGTGATGTTGTATTTTCCATATGCGGAATCCATCATTTTGGGGATCTATAGAATTGAATGTGTGTTGTTTTGGGGGAGACATAGGCAAATTCAAGTCACAACAATGGCTATTTTGGGGAGATTGAAGCAACCATGAGGGGCCTTTGTGCAACATTGTGAAATGTTAAGAATTTGAGCGAATTGGGGATGATACCCATCACTATTATTTAACCAGTGATCATGCGGGGTATTTGCCAGTGTTGTCTCAAAATGGGCGATGGCCCCCCCCATTTTTCTGGCAATTTCCATGGGGGACAATGGTAAACCATGATAATATATAATATATGAGAATGGGGCTCCAATTTTTGAACAAGACCAGAATTTTCCAAAAATCGGTCCTGATCTTGTTCACTGAATTTTCAGGATTCACAAATAATTAACCACGATATTTAACCATGGGGCAGCCGAAGAAAACTGCAGGAGCTGGTGAATGCATTGCCTCGAGGGGTGCTGGGATCCATCATCAAGGCGGGAATGATTGATTGATGATGGTTAGATTCTAGTTAGATATGGTTATAAGAGAAAATATCATCCCCAGATATGGTTAGGCCGGTTAGGCCGTATGATGAGAAGGCCGCCATGAAAAAGGCCGCAAATTCAAGGGGGAAACTGAATGATGGTTAGGATTGAGGGAATCATCCCCCGAGCACTATGATGACAGCGATTTTCAGGTGAGTGAATTATAAACAAGCAAACTTCACAGTGAAGCTGAACAAAAAATAATCCTCGGGACCAAGAAGCATTGAGGGCATCAAAGACATTACAAATTGGTAGTTAGGGCTGCATCTGAGACGAAGTGAAGGGATATTTGTCTACATTTGGCTTATCTATGACTCCAAGACATGGGTTTGTTCCAAAAATCACAGAGACCCTCTCGCTATTTAACATACGTAGGTATGGAAAATGGTCCACAGAAATAGATGATAAAAATGATGATTTACCTGTTGAAAAATGATGGTTTTTTTCCATCTCACTATGTGAAATAACCACAGTTTTTCGCCCTTCAAAATGGCCACGGATGGCCACGGATGGCCAGCCAGTACCAGGCGCAAGCCACCTTCCGCGGCTATGTCTTCAGAGCGCGCTATTTCACCAAGGCGCGAGCCGTTGGAGCCTTAGAAAAGAGCCGGTGATGGTTGATGTTGTTTACCCTCTGGTAAACTAACATAGCTATGGAAAATCACCATTTTCAATGGGAAAATCCACTATAAATCACCATTTTCAATAGCTATGTTAAATTACCAGAGGGTACATGTTATGGTTAATTGATGATGGTTACTGGTTGATGGTTAGTGATTTTTTCGTGGTTGATGGTCAATATTGGTTAATGGTTGATGGTGTCATCAACTGAAACCAGCATAGACCAACATATTGAAATGATATTTTTTGATATTCTTTGATATTCTTTGATATTCTTTGATATCTTGTTTGTAAATCTGTTTGGTTTGCAATGTTGGCCGAGGTAGCAGCATATTGCAAGGCCCGGGCTTGCCTTTGTTCCGTATTTTGGTGGGGAGGGAATGGGCCATCGAGGTAGATTTTGTGTCTGTGTGTCTGAGAATGGTGGAGACCTGAATAGGCAAAAAATGGCCATTGAATGATGGGAGAATGATGATCACCCTTCAAAAAATTGAGGGTACCACCTTATTTTGAGAGAAACCCATGTGTTGTTTTGATGAAGAGAAACCGGTACGAGGGGCAAGTTCACGCTATGACAGAAGTTGATAGGATTTTTGCAATGTGCTCACGCATCCCGAGGCGGTTGCATGGCCTGAGCTCCATCCACAGCTGGAGCGGGGTGGCAGATGTGAGGTGATGGAAGTATGTTTGAAAGCCAGTTTGATTAAGACTGATTAAGATGATGGTCAGATTCATGAAGTCATGTTTACTTTCATTTCTAGATCCTATCATTGAATGCCATGGAATGCTGACCTTGATTTATGGCAAGTGTATTATCCCACAGGAGGGTGAGACGGTCGAGCTTGCATCCGAGAAGGACAAGAAGAGCCTGCCTCAGAATTTGTTTATCCGCTGAGCTGCAAGCATTTGAATATAGGATTATAAGATGTGAAATGATGCGAATGTCCCTGAATTCTGTGTAGCCAGTACCACTGCCACCCCCTGGTGGGTTTCCAACATGGCATGAAGGGTGACAGGCACAAATGAGCCTGATAGGAACGGCTCAGGAAGAAGTCCAAATCGAAGATGGACAAGAGTGGCATGGCCCGTCCGCCATGTTTGAGCTGGCTGTTCTCAAAGGCAAGTTCAATTCGATGACTTGCGACTTGTAGACTTGTAGAGTGTATACAAGTATGTTTGCCGCAGGCTCAGCAAACTTGATTCTGTGAACTAGCATTTGCATCCATTTGCCAGTTTGTCGCACAACTTTCACGCTAAAGAAGTCGCCATCAAAACATCATACATGTTTCACTGCCGCATCAAGATGGTTTCGCCAATCCAGGCCAGCAGCAAGGCAGATGCTACCAATCTCAATCAGACCATCAGCGACTTCCAGCCAAGGGTTTCCAAGTGCCCAACCGATCATCCCATCCTCAGAATCCACAGATTCCCAGGATGGCTTGGCAACGAAGAAATTCCCAGGTACCTCGGTGGAGAAGGCAATACAGCGAAGCCAAGCGTGCCCAGATCTGAGTTCATTCGGATCTATGGGAATCCCTAGCCTGCAAGGCGCGTAACGTGTTTCCATCTTCATTCACCTTCATTTTAAGTGCTGGAAAGTGTCGGAAAATGCTGCTTGAGAAGTGCTTTCATTCCAGGCTGCTAGTCGAAACATGTCGGACAACCCTCCGGTGTTCTGCTGAGGAGCTCGCCAACGAATTCACCGATGCACAAAATGGGCTCCACAATGGGCCAGGCGCCAAGGATCTGTGTCATCCTCACAGAGAGATGAGAGCGTCTCTGTTTCAAAAGTCTCAGATTCACCACTTCTGCACCAATTTCGGAAGAATTTTAAAGGCCATGAAATATCATGAAATATCCCATTAACCCATATGAAATCCCCATTGATGCTTAAAAAGATCCCATGTTGCATGACCAATAAATGCATCCCATGAGAGTCCCCTCCGAACGCGATCCCGGGGAATCCCATCCGAGGCTCCACCAAAGGGTCTCAAATGGCGGTGCGGCGCCACAGGGCGGCGATGTGTCCACTGGAGAATTGCCAAAACGTTTGATGTCGAGGATGCATTGCCTATATCATGATCTACATATATCTATAGATAATATCTATAATTATCTATATATGATTATGATTGTTGTTATTATATATCATTATTGTTGTTGTTATTATTGTTATTGTTATTATTGTTATCTGTTATTATTGTTATTATTGTTATTATTGTTATTATGGTTATTATTGTTATTATTGTTATTATTGTTATTGTTATTATCATCATTATGTTCATATAGTATTAGTATTATAATCATAATCATCATTATGATTATTGTGGTATCATTGTAGTATTCGTCTTATTATTACTATCGTGTTATTATTATTGTTGTTATTGTTGTTGAAATTGTTATTATTGTTGTTGTTGTTGTTCATATTATTACTACTATCAATGTTGTTGTTATTATTCTTATTATAATATCGTTATACTATCATACTATTATATCATTGTATCATTATATCATTATATTTTTGTATCATTATGTTAATTATATTATTATATTATCATATTGTTATTGTTGTTATTGTTACTATATATATACATACATATACATTGCTTTGAATAATTTTACCGTCGGAGAGAATCTTTGATTGGAAGTGCGTATAGAGTCTCTACACTCAGCAGTCATTTACGTTCATAGCTCGTAAATCGAATTGCGCGGACGGCACTTGCTGGCAGGGAGCAGATGTTCGCAATCGCGCATGGCCCCTTCCGACGGCCGGGCAAACTCTCCGGGACTTGGGATTTCATGGATAAAATTTCCTGTAACACGTCCTGGAAGCATCGAGTGATTCAATAACTTCAGACCTGGAAGCATCATGCCAAAATGATCCTAAAATGATCCAAAATGTGATTATGGCATTCCTGATTCACTTTCAGAGCGTCGCATGCATTTGTCAGCCCAACCAACTCCACGTCTGAGCTTTCCTGCAGGCGGATCACCGCGCCTGCGCGGATTTGTTTGCGCTTTACATGTTCAACCTGCTGGGTGGCCCAGCAGGGAGATGCATCACAGATGAAATATCACAGCTGCATGAAATTTTGGATGTATTCCAATGGAATACTATACATGATGTGTCAATCTTGCACTACTACGAATTGCGCACGTTTTTGATTTTTTGGGACAGTATCATTAAGGGCACAAGGGAAGGAACGTGTCCCTCACGCAGCAAGAGATTTACAGCATCCAGTGGCAGCTGGTAGCGCATTGAGGTATCGTCGAAAGGAATTGACCAATATGTGGTCAACTCTTTGCAAGTCCTACGAACGAGGCAGATGATAGGGAATGGATTTTTCCTCATCAATGGTAAAGGTTTCAGAATGTCAATTAGTCTCTGTGCATCGTGGAAGTGCTTGGCCAAAATGGTCCAGTTTCCGGGCACCTCCAGCCGTGGCAGGAATGGACTCGTATGCGGAGTTGCTTCATCGAAACCCTGCCTTGAAGCCGATGCTGGAGTGTGGATGCTGAGCCTGGCAATCCACCAGGTGATGATACGGCGATGATATCAATGTGCCCAACTTTGATATGTCAAGGTGATGGGATTTAAGGATGATTTGGATGATTTGGTACTTGTATGATCTTGTATATATGTACTTGTAGAAATTCCGAGAATTTCCTACGTGACCACCAGTTCCAAATACGAACTCATGCAGTTCTCACACCTAAGCATCGTTGAATTCCAAAGTAAACCCTTTTTTTTTGTACGAAGATTCTAACTGTTTGTCTTTTTCCAGCAATTCGAGAATTCTGCAATGTAAAGGCTGCAAGGGCGGAGTGACCCTTTCGTTGCCTTGAACTGAACATGAAATTCTACCTGTTCTTTCCTTGGCCCCGAAAAGCCACAAGCCGCATCAACCAGCGTGTATCAGGTCCATTGCTGCTCAGCTCAAGCGTGGATCTGTTGTTGGCTATGACAAGGTCTGCATCTCTGATGGTCCGAGATATTTTTCGGTATTGTTCCATCGAAAATGTGGATTGTAAATCACTAGTACATTTGTTACATGCTCATTCTTTCAAAGTAGCTACTGTAGTTTGGAGACAGGGTGTAAATGCTTGGAAATTTGGGGAGCTCCAGAAGTGTTGCACCAGACGTTAAGAAGCCATCCACTCCTGTCATCTCCTGTCGCCAGGCCTTCATTGCCAAGCACAAGAAGGAACCAACTGAGCAGCTTAGACAAACATTCAACAAACATTCAGTTAGCAAATGGATATGCAAATGGTTGCTTCAGATGGTGTGCCATCCAGAAGCTTTTGCCAACTCGGATCTCTGATCTCCGATCTCCGTCTTAAGGCAACAAGGTCGTGTGAAGCCAGTGGATGCAGACATCTTCAAGAGCAAGACGGGCAAGCAAGTTGGAACGTTTTTTGGCGCAATTTCACTGAAAAGCGAAAAATGAAAAGCTTCTGTATGCTTCTGTGCTTTGCGATGTTGCCCCAGTGTCGGTTCCATCAATATGTTCATGCTCGGTGGCCTTTCCCATAGTGAACTGAAGCCTTGGGACAGTTCTACTTCCACCATCCACCAATGCGCTGTCGCTTGCACCCGTAAGGATGGGTTCCACGGGTCAGGCCACAGTGCAGCTCTCGGGTCGTCTTAGCTCTTGAGCGTGGAACATAGCTGGAGTGGCTTTAGAAAACCAGAAAAGGATAGAAAAAGGATTTGGTCGTTTGGGGTATACTATTTGATTGTTTAATATTGTTTAGCATTTAAAGAATATTATCATTTTGCTGGTTCAGTCAGCCATGATTATATGATCTTATATGATTCTTGCTTCATTTTAATCATGTTGGTTCGCTTGTCTATATCATTCTATATCAACATTGATCATTTGAGAGTTAGGTGAAATGGACTGGAAAGCATATTTGGAGATGTTCAAAATGCAAATTTTGGATTTTGGAATATGTTTAATCTGGGCTTGTTCATCCACATTTCAGTCAATTCGGGGTTTCGCCATTTCGCCATGGGCCCCAAGGAGCTACCCAAGGATAAGGCCGCAGCTGCTTCACCAGGTGCTCTTGGAACAGCCAAGATGGAGATTTTTCACATGATTTAAGCATCGGAAAGTCTGCAACCACTCACTGGTTGGTAGTTTAGGATGTTTAGGCTTTCCCCTATCCAACAATGTTGTGTATAAATGTGTATAACCAATCTGAAATGCCGGAGTCAACTAGTAGTACAGATCACAATGACTTACAACTTCACCATGCCCTTATTTGTATGGCTACTTGTATCTTCAAAAATAGAAATGGAATACAACCAGAATCCCTGAATTTGGTGATCCATTTGGCGGTGATGGAGGTGCAACTGCTACTATGGCCATGTCTATGAAATCCATGAGCCTCACAGTTGGAGAGAAACCAGAAGCCATGGACTCAGGCGATGCAAAAGTTGGAGGAAGAATTTCCACTGACAGAGCTGTGGTGTTTGTTTGTCCCATGAATTGTCCCAGATTTCAGATTTCAGAAGTTGGTCTTCGGGAGAAATCTGATGTCCGAGAGCATCTCTAATCGCAGCCTCTCGCATGCGATCCAGGTGTATTAGTTATGTTTTTTTTCAGCAAAGAAGAGTCTTGGATGGGGGTATCTTTGATGATTCGTTGATGCATGGTGTTTCTGTGATGCCGCTCAGTCCTGAGATTGCCTCGTTCGCAGCCCATTGTGGCTTGAGAAAATAGATCAAGAGGTATGCTCAAAAGATGCAGTGCGATTTTCGCCGCGATCGAATTGTGGTTGCCCACTTCTAGCCTCCCAATCCCGAGACAGCTGCAAGCTGAGGGTCAAGCCGAAAGCGAAGCAGAGTGGGTTATTGAAGGGAACTGCACTGTTGATGGAGTTTGCGTTTCCAGTCCAAACTTTCCTGAACCCTATGGGAACAAGGACTATTGCCTCATCTCTTTGCCCAAGCCGGCACTACTTGAAGTGACCGCCTTCGAAACGGAGAAGGGATACGACAAGCTGACCGTCAATGGCAAGCAGTTTAGTGGAACAAGTCTGTTGGGCGACTCCTTCAATGCGTGGACTAACATCACCTGGCGCTCGGATGAGTCGGTGGTTGAACGTGGTTGGCAGTTCTGCCTGGTCACCTTGACCTGTGCTGATGGCTTGCCATTGATCCCAGTAGCTGTACGCGACTGTCCTCCGGGTTCTGCAGCTCTTCCCAGCTGCGATGAAGCTGCTCCGGGAGACCTCTGTGAAGGCGATGGAAAATGTGGGACTAGGACTGACAGATTTCTGGTGTATGACTTTGAGGGACTATAATATATCTGTCATCCAAAGGAGTGTACTACTATGTAACTATGTAATACTATGATATACTATGTACATATTGTACATCTATATATGTACTATTGTTGTACTCGTCAATGATGAAACTGGATTCTTATTTGTCAATGGGCATGTTTCCAAAGATTGCAGTTGGGGTGTTTCTGTTCTTTCTGCTGTAGTATCTGAACAAAAGAGGGTTTGACAGCCTCAATCTGCTGGCAGGACTGATGTCAACAATTGCTATGATGAATTTTTCACTTATCCATCGTCAAGAGACGTCTATAGGAAGGCAGTTGGTTCAACCGGAACCACAACTGCAACTACAACGTTTCCTCTCCTCGTAGGTGGTTCTAGTGACGGTTGGAGCGTCACAGGACCGTGCAGCATTAGCGGAGATTGCATCCAAAGTGGCAATTTTCCAGGCAAATACGGGGATAGCGAGCAGTGTGGCATCAACATGCCACAGCCTTCGGTGATCAATTTCACCGCGTTCTCCACAGAAAAGTCTTATGATGTTCTGGCTGTGAATGGTGTTGGGTACTCTGGCGACGGGGAAGCCGGCTTTATAGTTGTTGCCTGGGGTAATATCACCTGGCGTGCAGACTCGAGTGTGGCTTCAACTGGCTGGGAGTTGTGCTTTGTATCGCCCAAATGTCATGATGGTTTAGCCCTAAGTCCCGTGGGCGTGCCGGATTGTCCCCCTGGTCCTGAAGCACTTCCAAGTTGTGACGAAGCCTTGCCGGGAGAGCTCTGTGAGGGTGGCTGTGGGACCCGCAGTGACATCAACAACTGTTGCTGGCGGGTGCTTTCAGATTGTTCTTTTTCTTCCCCCTTAGGCATGATGATCCCAACATGTTCCCCCCTTATATATATAATTATATATATATACAATATATACACATATACATACTGCATACATATATGTATATATCCTTATATCATCTTAATATCCCATGATATCCGCAGTATTTGGGATGATGACCCCAACTGACTAGGTGGATTATTAAAACACCACACGAGGTTACGATGCACACTACAGCTACCCACCCTCGCGAGATGTCTACCGAAAGGCTGAAGGTAACACCTTGACCACCACGATGGTGACCAGCACGAGCACCAGCACATTTTTGGACACCACCACTGATTTAGCAGCCACTGGATCACCATGGTCAGTGCAGGGTCCATGTGAAGCCGTTGGAGCATGTGTCCAAAGTCCCAATTATCCCGAAAACTACGGAGATCGTCAATCCTGCAATTTGTCTCTCCCAAAACCTTCGGTGGTGACCATCCTGGATTTTTTGACTGAACCAGACATGGACTTCCTCACGCTGCATGGCGTACCCTTCAGTGGCTTGGGCCCTGGCAAGAAGACCTTCACCCTGTGGACCAACATTTCATGGAGATCGGATCCTTCTGTAGCTGAACGAGGCTGGAAGATTTGCCTGGACCCGCCACCATTTTGTGACGATGGCTTGCCTTTGACCCCAATCGCAGTCCGAGATTGTCCGCCTGGCTCCACAGTTCTTCCAACTTGCGAAGAGGCTGCTCCAGGAGAGCTCTGTGAAGCAGATGGGCAATGTGGCACCCGAACAGATGTCAATAACTGTTGCTGGTTGGAGGTTTATGGAGGTTTCATATCGTTTACTTTCCACTCGAAACCGACTCCGAGAGAATAAGAACCTTAGTAGACTTTCGTATTCTTGGATACTTTTTCATATTGGTGGAATCACCCAGGTTATGATCCGTCTTACACCTATCCAGCCTCCCGGGATGTGTATCGGAAGTTCAATGGCACAGCCACCAGCACTACCACCAAAACGGTGTCCACGGTGACAACGACCACCACCAGCAGCAGCCAATCCACCACCCTATTGGAGGGCTTCTGGGAGGGCCCTGCTCCATGGACAGCCTCTGGAGGCTGCAAACTCCATGGAGCCTGCGTTGAAAGTTCCAACTTTCCAGACACCGGTGAGAGTGAGGACTGACATAGTGAACCCGAACCGTGAACCCTAGAGCAACATACGGTAACATATGGGGTATCATACACTTACATATATTCTGCATATAAATGTTGAAATGTTGTTGATGTTTTGTTGACTTCAAGTGTTCCTTATTTGTTATTTTGTTGAATTTTGTTGATGCATAGGCTTGCTTGGCAAACATTTACATCCAGGTCTTAAAGGCCCTTTAGCACCGTCCAGCAGGACTGTGAGTTTTCATTGCCACGGCCTTCAGTGGTCAGAGTCACTGCCTTCAGTGCTCAAGATGGTGACAGCCTCACCATCAACCATGAAGCCTACACTGGTGATGACCTGGAAGGTAGATTGGTGGTTTGGATAGGGGAATGCAACAAGATAGCCTGGTTGTAACATACCAATTGGTGTAGCATTGCGAAAAAAAAAAAACACGCCTTCTTTGAAGCAACTTGAGTTGATTGATTGAACTGCAGTTTCAATGAATTTCAATGTATCAATTGGATTTCTCGTTGAAACCCATGGGACCTCCAAGTCCTGGAAGGTCAGTTTTTCACTATTTGGTCGCCAATCTCTTGGCACTCAAATGGAGAAGGCTCCAAGTTCCAGCTGTGCTACGAACCTTTGCCTCTCTGCAGCGATGGCTTGATCCTGAGCCCAGTAGAAATCAGAGACTGTCCACCGGTGGAAGAAGCTTTGCCAGGCGCGGCGCCTGAAATTCACACTTTGATTCAGGATTAATATGAGTAATATTGAGTAATCGGGGAATTGGCCGGAATCAGGGGTTCAGAAAAATGGTGGTCTTGAGTCTTATTTTTAAAAAAACATCTAAGAACCAGGAATGCCGAGAGAGAACCAAATCGATGTCTTACGTTTCACGCTTTGTTTGGTGATGTCTTGGCAACAGGGACGTGCTTGCGAAAGTGCTTTTGTCCAGGACATGATTATGTGAGCTCCATGTTTGAGTCTTGGGAAGGTGAAGGGTGTCAATATGTCATGATCAGCGGGTCCCATCATGTCCCATTTTTTGAGGCTGCGATGTTGCAGCTCCTGGAGAGTTTTGTGTAGGCAAATGTGGCACGCGTGATGACATTGACAACTGTTATGATGCAAGCTACACCTATCCCCCTTCGCGCGATGTTTCTTGGAAATGATTTTCGGATTTTACCATGGTTTTACCATTGTTCTTGAGTTTCTTCAAAATATGTCCAAAGATTTTTAGCACAAATGATCCAAAACTGTTTGGCTGTTTTGTGAGATTGTTTCATGGAGCGAGCCCAGGTCTACAGGAAAGCGAACGGAACCACTAGGACGACATCGACCACAGTTAGCCTGACTCTCACGACCACGACTTCCACTACCTCCACACACTGGTCTTCCAAAGGCCTTTGGAAATATGTGGGACCTTGTGAGGTTCAGGACAATTGCATCAGCTCTCCTCAAGTACAAGGGCATTGCACGGCCATTCCACCGCTTGGAACACCAATCAAGCTGGTCTCTTACTCCAAGAGTGAAAGCGGTGAAGAAAGTGGGGAAAGTTTGACAATTGATGGACGCCACTTGACCCCTTCAGACCAAGGGCATCTATTCCTAGTCCAGTCTCAGCTTTCATGGAGCGGGACATCAGAAAGTTCCTGGGAACTCTGTACGCAAGTGCCTAGCTGTGAGGATGGTCTGACCCTGACCCCAGTGGTCAACTGTCCATCCAACCTGAACGACTTGCCCGGCTGTGAAGCCGTGGAACCTGGTGGTATCTGCAGGGCTGGGGAGTGTTTTACTTCAGATCAGTTGGGGAACTGTGAAGGTCTTGCAGTGTACCAAAAGGCCATAGGGACCACCAAAACGCTGACCACCACATGGACACAAACTGCCACATCCACAGCTTCTCTCTGGCAAGTGGAGGGCCCCTGTGGTGTGTCTGGGGCATGTGCAGAAAGCCCCAACTTTCCAGAAGCTTAGCTGAGGAGTTCAGGCAGTGTTTGTTGATGTTTTTGCATTTGACGTTCTGAATTGGGACATATCAAAGGTTTTCAGAATCGCAAAAGTGTTGTTGGCAAGAGTGTTGGTTTGAATCGGAAACCTGGTATCATCGCCTATTGGATGCCACATTTGGAAGCATTTATATAGAGCCACTCCTGCTGACCCATTGCAATCTGCCCGGAAGGGTTGAGCAAATCAGGACGAGTATGGTCTGAATGAACGATGCACGCTGACGGTACCGGAAGGGACAAGTGTGACAGTGACATCGTTCTCTACAGAAGAATTCTACGACTGTCTCACCATTAATGGTGAGAAGTATAGCGGTGCTCAGGGTTTGGTCGGTCGCTAGACTGCAACGGGTTTGGCGCTCTTTCAGAGTCTGAGATAGTGGTCCTGTGAGTATCCCATAGTATCCCGTGATGCCAAGTATTGATACATATTGATAGACAGTGTTTTTTTTAATGAATTCTGTAGTGTTTTCCTCTCAATCTACTGCAAGGTCAGAGCTTCGTGGTGTCCTCCCCGATCCAATGGAGGTCTGATGAATCAAACACTGGACCAGGGTGGCAGATGCTTGGCAAAAATTGGCAAAATAGAATTGCAAATTATCAGTTTGGGTTGGCTATTTCTGGCTATTTCATGGTATATTTAATGGTATGTATGGTTATATTATGGTTATGTCGGACGTGTTTTCTCAAAAAAAAAGGAGGAGAATTAAGTGCCCACTGCTGTGGTGGCCTGTCATAGCCGCTTGGAGCTTTCCAGGATCTGCGTTGGCGGCTGGGAATCCACAACCGCCACAAGCACCATGACCTCAACGGAGTTGATGGTGTGAAGCAGAGCGCACCTTCGATGCATCCGAAGCTGCGCACCAGGTATCTACGCTGCAACAAGCGAAAACACCGTCGGGCCGAATGGTTGCTCGAAGTGCCGAGAAGTGGTTTTGAGCAGAAAATTGGAGGAACTATCATTTCCTCCGCCAGGTAAGGTCAGTAGCGCCTGTACACGACAGAATGGCAAAGGTACAGTTCAAAGTGTCAGAGTGTTAATACTTGTGAGTCTTGTAGCCATGCCCTAGTTGGACAAGTTATGGGTTTGCTAGAAATCCAAAATATTGCAAACTCTTGGCTAGTGGACTAGGGGTGCTGTTTTGCCGCCAATGCAGTGGGTTCAAGCTGCTGCATGCAGTAATACCATATCATATATACCATATCATAAGTCACAACATATTGTGTGACCAGGAGCAAGGTAACATATTATGTGACTAGGAAGCTCCGGGAGCTTTTGAACAGACAGAAACACAGAAAAAAAAACTGGTCCCGAAGCTTCAGGTGATCGCAGTCTGTTGGCAGCGGTGCTTTGTGTGAGGCATGGCACTTCTGGCAGCCTAGTATAGAATAGATCTTAATCAGAGATCTTCAAGAGAGATCTTGAAGAGAGATCTCAATTTTGCTTTGCGTCGGCACCCTTCTCCCCCATGACTCTAGTGACTCCAATTATTTGTGTGTGTGTGTGTCTCCAGAGCATCTTAAGCCACTCTTTATTTAGTGATTACATGTTTGAGCCAAATGCAATGAGCGAAGTTTTGGGCGTGCAATGAACGAACTGTACGTACTCTGCGTGAAGACTTTGAACAACAGTCGTGTCGGCCCGTTGTGATCCAATTGCCAACAGAAACATCCAATTTCATCATCTACGAACTAAGGCTTCAACAATTCTTGAGATGGGTGCTAGTGCTTCAATCCAGTGAACATACAGAGGCAAGTTGTTGAGGAAACCACTCAACACCTAGCCTCTGCTAGATTTCTTGAGCTCGGGAAGGGCAGTCTGATTTGCTGAAGCGCGCTTGCAGGAAAACATCCAGCCGGTACCAGCTGGTACCGAGCATATATGTCCGACAAATTCTGATTACTTGTTTTATGTTAGTTTCACAAATATGATTTGGAGGTGAAATGTTCATTGCGTTTTTTTCGCACCATGGAATAGACATCTACAGTTCTGTGTTTTCTTCAGGAAGGGAAAAAAATAGAAACCACAAGAGCTGGTCGCAGTCGCACAAAAACTTTTCCAGTTACTTCCAATTCGGCTACGGCCGGTGCCATGCAATTGACATGCTTTTGAGACCTCTTGAAGACGAGGAAGTTTCAGATGGGTGTTGGCACACCCCAGGCCGACTCTCACACCACCAACAAGTTGCACCGGCATTGCCCGGCAAGATCTGGAACAAAGGCGGTTGAAAAAGCCATGGTTGGAACAATCCACAGGAGTTGCACTTCTGAAAACCCTTCGGCACAAAAAAGAGTGGCTAAGTTTGCCATGGTTACTACTGTTTTTGCATCAGTTGCTTTACTTTGCGAAACGAATGCTAAAAGTTGGATGAGTGCGGGACTCTTTGCCTGTGGCAGAACTGTGTTCTGCAAAGGCGGAGCAAGCCAATTCGAAGCCACGTCGGTGCATGAGTAGATAGTTCTGAGACACCACGACGAGTCCAAATACGCGAAAAAAACATAAAAAAGACCTGGAGACTATAAAAAAGACCTGGAGACTGTTCATTGCCTAGATGGTAATAATATGTAATAATATGTAATATCATATGATCGCGTGTATAGATGTGTATAGTAAAATAGCTTTCCCTGATTGTGACAGTCGTCGAGTCGATCCTTTCTGTGCCAAGGACTCAGAGGTTCAGGTCACAGGAGAGTACCTCACCAACTACTTGAAGGAGATGGATGGTGATGATTCACAATTCAAGGACTGACACTGAAAACAAGCAGACACTGAATCTGAAAAAAGCTGTGAAAACACAGATTTCCAGTAACTCAGGGGTTGTGCTACTTTGAATTTTCATGTGGCTTGGAATGCTTAGGTAGGTTAGAGTCGCTGAGTGCAGAACTGTGGTACTGGACTGCAGCTCATCAACTTCTTGAACTGGGATGGACCTTTGAATCTGTGTGCACGGCACTGTACAAAAATCTGAATGTTTCGAGGACATCAATGCAGCTGCCGGGAGTCTCAGTATTACTGGTATGACCGCCATCAGTGTTTCTCATTGATCAATTTGCTGTTGCTCAAGGTTAGTTTATGTTAGTTTGTTTGCATAAGAGTGGAGTATGTGGTCGGTGTGGAAATACAGTTTTTCTCATGCGGTAAACGCAATAATGCACTTACCATTTTGGGATGGTCTATAGAACCCCTTTGTATCCATGTGTGGTGATTTTGGGGATGGTTTATTATTGGGTTTCCCACATTATACTAGATTATGATATAAGTGACACAGAATGTTTCAGGTGTTGCAGATCTCATCCAGGGTCTCATCCTGCACAGGTTGTACCGCTATCCACTGGAAGCAGTCCCCCACGCTTGCAACCAGCAGAGTGCTTGCCTCAATGCTACATCCACCATCTCCGGTTCTCTCAAAATTCGGCACCCCAGAGTACTATGGTTTGATATACTTTGATTATATCATCATGTTGACATAGGTTCACTCTAAAAATGACCATATATGATCCCTATATATATGATAATATATGTATGATATACAACATATGTATATATATATACATATATATACATATATATATATACATATATATATATACATATATATGTATATACATATATATATATGTATATATATATATGTATATATAATTATATATATATATATGTATATACTCGTGATTATTGTGCTATCCCCGCATTGACGCAGACCCAGCTGATTTGGGATGCAGACGGGGACCACCATGGTGGTTGCCAAGGTCCATCCTTAAAACCGAAGAGCTCAACGACAAGACTGAAGGAGCACAACGGGGCGCGACGTCTCCGGGGGGAACAGGCCGAGGTCAGCTTTCGGCTGATCCAGCCAGGTGGCTTTCAAAAGCTGCAGGTGTATCTAGTATCACTATGTATCACCTGTGGGTGAAGTCTTTGATCATGACTTCAGTGGAAAGTAGGATATTCCAGTGGTACAAAGTGGCTACTTCCGCAAAGTGGCTCAAAGTTGAAGCTTCTTTTGCCCCATCTCTCATCAAGCCATGGCCGCTTGGCACTCAGACACCGGACTTACAGATTTTTTGAGGCCGTTCTGGGCAGGTGATCCGCTAGACACTAGTCATACCACACAGAAACAAAGAAATCAAGTCACCTTGACATTGCAACTGCAAGTGGCAAACTCCTTATTGTCATCCAATTTCAAACAGCTTCTCATCACAGCGGCTAATGTGGTTTGAAGAATAAAATGGAAGCCCATAGTGGATGGTGATGCTTTATCGTACCGAATCTTACCCCCAGGCGAATGACGAGGCAGCGGTGAAGGCGAAGATTCGCGAGTGCCGTGGCTCCAAACAAAAACTATAGGGATTGATGGGGCCCAGCGTTACAAAAATATCATGGAATATCCCAACATTGTGGGGGAAATGAGGGATATCCCAATGGTGGCGAAGTTTCCCCACAAGAAATGGTGGCATTTTTTGCAATGGGAAAAAAGATGAGAAATCATCGGGTGGAATTGGGTTCCCCAGTTGGAGACAAGCCCAAGGGAAGATGAGAAATACAGTGGTTTTGATTTCAGGTGGCATGTTATCATATTTTATCCCGATGGGTTGTATGTGGGTTATTATACATAGTAAATATGTATGTCTATGCACAAGCGCGATATATGTGAATTATATATATATATATATGAATTAAGTCACTTACCAACTGGGATGCACCGGGTGAAAGCATTGTTCTGCGATGCCGAAATGCTGCTGCACAAGGTATTTGGACTTGACCCTGCCGGAATGCTTTGTGCCAGAGCTGGGAGAGCAGAAGCAGGGGAAGGCACCGTTGGTTTTTCAATGCGGAAAGCTGGCACCATGAAACTGATTTAATAATGGGAAATGATGATATTAATGGAAGTTAATGGGAATTAATGGGATTTAATGCAATACCATTCAAAAGCTGATAAATGAAATTAAATGAATATTGCCAAACTTCAAAGAGAGTAACAAACTTAACGAATGCAGAAGGACGTATATATAATGTATAGTCATGTGTATTCAATGTACACTACTCTATGGTGTTTGCAACCCAAGAAAAGTCTTGCAGGTGCGCAGCATCTACTTCTCCGGGCCAAATGTGGTCATGGTTACCAATGACCGTCCCAGCCCTTGTGATGAGCACCATGAATTGCCCTTTGGTGCATAGCATCATTAAATATCATTAAAAGATATTAAAAGACAAAAAATAAAACATTGCCTGAGGTGTGTCTGCCTTCGACTACATCTTGCCGCCCGCTGCTTGCATGTTGAAGCATTGCCCCTTGTTGACCAGTGCTGTCGCAGGGGATATAAATCGGATAGCCGAGCCAGGAACCTGATTCCGTTCAAGGGTCAGGTCTTGAACATGATCAGCGAGTGGGCCTTCAGCCAAACGAAGGACTGCGATGTGTCAGCCTATGTCCGCCTTCTCCAGTGCGATTGGGTGAGCTTGGAAAACCACACTAGCTTATGACTTACGACATTTTATGACCATATGACTATATGGTCCTGGGAACGATACGTGATATGCCATGGAGATCTGAGGGCAAACAAGATATTTTAGCATGGATCTGATTTTGATAGAATTGACCCAGAAGCAGCTGTAGCATGCTGTAGCTACAGATGCTACAGACATCAGCGTTGTCAGGATATCATCCCCAACGCGTTGATCGAGAACGTTGATGCCAGCGTGGTGGTCCAGAAGAAGATGAAGAACCTGAACGTTGAGCTCATCGTCAGAGGATGGGACCAGTCACAGTGACGAGTTGATTGTGTGAAGGAATCCAGCACTGCGATCAAACAATGCGTTGCAAATAATGTCTTTGTTATGTGTTGAGAATATGACAGATACGGCAGACTTACTGTTAATAACTAATAAGTAATAACCATCACAAATAGTCTGTTCATGTCTGTTCCACAACTATAATTCTTTGAAAATAGCTTCAACAACTTTCATAGGATGCGTGTCCCAAACTGGAGCAGCGAGTTCTGCCGCACAATGATGCATGGACACGCTCCCAAAGGAGTGTGTCTTTTTCCTGAAAATTCGGTATGATATGAATGTGGATGCCATACACATAGATATCCAAGTTGAGGCATATGTTATTCCCAATCGGTATAGATGGTATCTGACATCCCAACAAATGTTCCTATGCTGATTCCAAAGCTATCCTATTGAGGCTCTCAGCGTTGCAAATCAGGATACCTTTGGGGAAGCATGGCGGCGGCCTATGAGAAGGGTGACAGAGTCTTCTGCGGACTGAAGCTGCCAGAAGGGCTGGACCCTCAGGAGAATATGAATTGTGTGTGTGTGTGAATACTCTAAATGTTTATGTATGTGTTGTGTACAAATTTAGACACATACACAGTCAGATATATACATACACATACACGATCTAATGGATATATCAGCATATACATATATAGCATATATACATATGCTATCATATGTTATATTCTTGGTACATTGTGGTTCGAATAGACTTACTCCGTGCAGCCCAGCTCCGTGCGGTTCACTCAGGCTGATCCGCTTTCAGAAGCTGGATGCTCCCATCTTTACACCAACGACAAAGGCAGAAGTTGGTCACTTGCTTCAATGATGCGGAAAGAAGAATGTCTAGTCTATACGGATGCTTGAATTGCACAAAGTTGTCTCGTGGTGTTTGTCAACTCTAATGTGTACAAGGGCCCAAACAGACGACGGTTGGATTTAAACTCTTTCGATGGAATCCTGATATGGAATTTAAGGCCACGATGAGAACATGACCATGGAAGATATGGAGAAGCTCTTGGGCAGCTGGGCGGCAAACTAGATAGTAGGAGCCATTGACGGCGGTGAAATCCGATGTCTGAAAATGGGGGCATACCATAGAAATGCTTCCCAATATCATCCAATATCGATAGATATCAATAGCATCAAATCGGAATATGATTAGATCCCAGTGGATTTTGGGTATACCCTTTTTTTGGACAAACCAGCAATCACTTTTCTTCCCACTTTCCTCATCCTGAGCATCAAGTGGCAAAGGAAAGGAGCTGGCTAAGAAGGCTATGGATGCTGCCATGAAGCTTTTCCAGAGAGGCACCTATAGGGCCGATGTTGGGATGTTGAGCTATCAGCAGACAAGTTCAACCAATGTGTGATGCATCATGTTTCTGATATAGTTTCTGATGTTGTGCTACTATACATTTACTTGAATGATGCGGATGCTTTATATGTATAGTTGCAACTTTGCTGTCAAAGGTTTCTCCATTTGTTTGCAGCATTGATGTGCGCCAGCAAGAGCATGATCGCAGGTTCCGAGCTCATGAAGAAGCGAGGTCTGATTCTGCTGGACTTGCTGGCATGTCAGCATTCAACTGTCCCAGTCCCTTTGCTGCTGGTAAGTCACCTTCCAATGACTCTGGTTAGTTTGCTAGTCCCCAAGACAAAGTTTCCTGACTCCTTTCTCCACCTTAAGTAATAAAGTTCTGGTCTGTTTTCAGCCAGTAGCTTGTGATGCACCTAATAGTGAGTCAATAGGGCTGCTGTTCTCCGCAAGACTTCATATCAGAGTGTTCCTGAAGGTTGCCTTTGGGTCAATCTGTTGATGTGGACCAGCCACAGCAACATGACAGGATACTAAGTATGAGTTCGGCGTTGATGAGAAGGGGGTGATCCATGTCATTGACGAGGCCAAGTCTCAAATGATGTCGTGCAGCAGAGCAGGGTACTATTCAAACTCAGTATGGTATCAAGTTCTTCATGCGTCAGACTCTTCAGGTCAACACACCAGACTCTTCCAGGATGTGCACAATCGAGGAGCAGTTTGTTCACTTTGGCAAAATCACTGTTCAGACTTTGTGCTTGTAGGGTCACTACGGATGGCCTACTGTATTTGCTGGAGTGTTGAAACAAGTTCAAGAACAACTTGGCGGCCAGTGATGTTTGGAATCGCATGAAAATTCTTTGGCATGATAATCGGATCTTGTGTCAGGAGTACGAATCCAAGTACCCAAAGATTGCAGCAGAGATGAAGAATGGAGAGTGCGCCTCCCAGAGTTTGACAGTTGGTGTTGAGTAGTGCAAGAGATAGTGGCAAGTGTTGAGACTACTATGATAGCATCCCGGAGTCACAGCACGACTACCTTGGTTTGAAGCCCGTAGGCACAAGAACGTCACAGAGCTAATGAAGGCAAAGCCTGAGTTGAAGATGAAGGAGTTCTCGAAGCAGTATGCCAGCGACACCCAGAACTCGTTTCCTGAAGATCTAGGAAGCATCAAACAATGAAAGGTCGGTCTACAACACGACACAACTTGACATAACAGAAACATAGACAAAAGATGAAAAATATGGGGAAAAAAACAACCAGAAAGTTCAAAACGGCTTTGGGTCCCACTTTTGATCGGCTTTTGCGATTCCATTGAGGTGCGAGATGCCTTGCTGGATTTGGGCTTTGATCCTACCAAGGCTTCTTCGCTTGTTCGAAACGTGCTTCAAACATTGCTGCTGGCAGAAGCTTCCTCAACTGTACTGTGTACTGAGACTTTTGCTTGTGGGTTCTCTTGCCCTGTACACGCCAGAAAGACCTAGTTTTACATTTACTCAGAGAGTAGCTCGCCAAAAGATGCTAGAAGGCCCCTGTCGAATCATTTTATCATGTGCAATTTCTGGCACAGTCGGTGGAAAAGCGACTACACAAATATCTTGGCACGGCAAATTCTGCGTTCTTCCGGAGCTGTACTCATTAGTGATAGATTTGATACATTTGCAGGACAAGAGTGCTCCAAAGCTAAGTGATGAGCAAGTGGTGGAATGTCCGTTCCTCGGAAATCTAGAAATTGAACGGCCAGTAGATACGAGTTGTGTCCACATAGTGACCGAATGAATTTGTTTCACTTCGCCCCCCATTGTCTTCCTTACACGACTCAGGTGCATTTCGCTACATGAAGATCTATGAGACTGTGACCGGAAACAAGTCTATCGCTCGACTGATCGATGTTCGTCAATGCCACTGTGTCCAGAAAGCATTGTTGGTTGCCCATGATCCCGTCATAAAGATGGTCTTGTTTTTAAAAAGTTCGAAACCGCAAATAGGCCAGAAACACCAAAACCGACAGCAACTTTCTTTATAGTAAAAATATGTAAAAATAGGCTGCAATTGTTTCCTGCCTCATTCGAATCAGGTTTGAATTTCCGTCAAAGATGGCGCCAGAAAAGAGGCTGGCTGGATACAGAACATGCTCACTTCTGGCTGATCAGCTGAAGTTTCAAAGCCCAGTATGGCTCGAAAACAGTTCACCGATGTTGACCCCAAAATTCCATGCCTGGGTACTCAAAATCATCGATGATTTCTGGGTCCATTGGTACCCAAAGATTTGGGTCACAAAAAATGACACACAACCGCGGTGTCGACAGGATCATTGCCAACCTGCAGAAGGCTGGTATGATTCAGGGCTGTATGGCGATCATCGTCGGTGCAGACAAGCCCGGTGCTGAGCGAAATTTTGCTCCACCAGCTGCTCCTGAGCGCATTTAAACTATAATTGTCCTTTCAAAGAATGTGTGTCCCAGAAAAACCTCCAGTGATAGGGGATTTTCCATTGCCAGGGTTGATTCTCGGAGGATAAACGAATTGAAACTATCAGGGGCAGGATGAACTGTATGAAGTGGGGACCTTGGTTCAGTTGATTCAGGTTCACCATGCGTATTGTATTTAGCGTTGGGAGTTGACATGCCAGACATGCATTAAAACAATTCGACAGGATGACAGTTGCAATGTTTGAGGTCACAGGCGGAATCGATCAAGAAGGAGCTGAGTAGCTTCAAGATTCCTTCTCAGTCTTTGCCTCAGTGACAATATTTTGCCCTCTCCCATTTGGTGCTTGTTATGCCATCATGGTACACGACAGTATGAATCCAGCTGTGTGCGGCCTGGTTCAGGACCGTGACATTCCCAACAGATGCAGACGCTGCTGGGAAGCTTGTGGCAGCTCCAGCACATTATCCTGCAGATGCGGACATTGATATTCATGAGATCTGCAAAAGCATAAAGTCGGGTTTGATCCTGGGTAGACAATGGTAGTATTTAGTACAGTAGATGCGATATTTTGGACAAGCAGTACACATATATAATATATTATAATATATATATATATTATATACACACATGGATTATATATGATATAGTTGAACAGACAATTGACATTTGCGAAGAAGCACAACTTGTTTGCAGCACAGTGAGCTGTTTTCGCGCGGTTGAAATTCGCCAGGCGGAATACAACAAGTCCACTGAGCCCTTGCTTATCATTCAGTGCAGTGAAGCAGCGCTAGAAAGCCCAACATCTTGTTGGGCTGCACCAGAACACATTCGACATATTTCGACATCAGATGTGTCAGAATGCCTCAAGCATTCATACTGTACTGGTTTTGGTTTGTCTTTTGTATAGAAATTTTGGCTAGTAGTATACCACATTGTACCACTTTTGCCATCACCCACTAAATCTCAGACTACTTGGCATGTCGTTGAGGTCTGCTGCATTGTCTTCTAGCTTGTTCGGAGCTTTGTGATCTTTGTGAGGATTCTATCTTGCCCAGCATGTCTCGGCTCTATGCTTTTTTATACTTAGGGAATCTCTCAACAAAGTGCTTCGTATTAGTTGAATTCCCAAATTGCAGGTTGACCCCAAAGCGCTTTCGAAGTCCGACCATTTTGCATTTGGAGAATGGTTTTCAAACAGAAAAGATCAATGCAGGTTTCCTGTGCTTTCTTGCACTTCGAATGGCATGCCGCTTGCTCAGTTTGCGCTTCTGGGATTCACAAGATCACGTGCAATCGTGCAGCACTGTGGAAGTTCTGCACCAAGGAAGTCAGCCTCTAGTTGGGGCCCCACGTCGTACATGCTGTTCAGTGCGAAAGCAACGGTAAAGGTATAGAGCAGTTGGAGTAACAAGCCGTCAGCCATGTGCAGTCACGATGGCATTGTCCGGAAGTGGGAACTGTCTAACTGACAGATAGCTAGGCCTGGATCTGAACAGCACGTGATCGGGATTGATCTGGTATGAATCAGTCCTACTTTGTCATCTGGCTCTGAGGCTTGATTTGCACGCCTGAAAATGTTGGCAGACTCGCTGCGCAGATCTTTGCGCACAGCTCCAAGGACGTTCGGAAGCTGCTGGAGGCGGGCCGATGGTCATCGATGGTCCATGTTTCGGAGAAATCCATGGGACTTGGGGGATGTATTTTGGGCAGCTTGAAAATACAGCCAATTGGATCCACTGGGGTGAATGGATCCAGACAAAAATAGTTAAATCATGTTAAATCATGTTAAATCGAACATGTCAAGTTGAAGGAAAGTAGTAGTTTAGTGAAGAGTCAAATGGAAGGTCACAGAAAAACATACGCGGGGTGGTGTCATGACCGATAGCATGAGTCAAACTGAAAACTCCCCGAATCGGGTAGATGAACAGCATGAACCGCACGATGCCCAGCACTGCTTTGCAAGGCGAACATCGAAGAACAGTCTGCACCTCAGGTGTTGCCCAGAGAGAGGGTCAGCTATGGGTAGGCCATGCATAAGCTACGGTAGCCAATCAAGCATGGCACAGCATGTCTCTTTCCCAAAGCCTGCGCTGAAATCCACTGCACTGGGACTGTACGACTGGAAGCCAAACATGTCGAGTAATTAATTACAAAGGTTGAGGTCTATGCCACCTCTATTGCTTCACCATGCTTCACCGTATCTTCGCCCCATCTTCACCCATGTTAACCTCACTTTTTACCACACCACCGCATCTTCATTTCAGAGATGTTCAGGCAGAGAAAGAAAGCCCGAACCGCGTGAACGTGAAGGCGGAGGTTGGTGAGCAACTGTTCAAGATCAGGGGATATCAATGGTCAGTGGTCAACTGTGATCCATCAGAGATCCTGTCGTTTTGCAACGGAGACCTGTGAATTCTGGTGGCATTTCCAGCGTTCTGGAGGCCATCACGTTGCCCTTTGAAGCAAAATGCAAAGATATGCAAAGTGAGAAATTGGTTTCAACTTCTGTCCATAGATGCTTTGTTTGGAGAGCAAAGCGCTTAAGAGTCTCCCAGTTTCACAAGATTTTGACGCATGCTATGGCGTGCTTCGCTCGTCATGTAGTGGTCGAGACTGGGATTTCTTACTCTGGAACTTCTGCCAATTGAATCCAATTCATCAGATTTATGATTGGTGGGTCTTATATGTGTGAATTTTTGGACGAAAAACCCTGCAGAAATTCATGTTGAAACGGGGCTTGGCAGAAAGGCCTATCTCTTGTCGTCCGGCGCAAATAGGGCACCCAGGCCCTCGCGCCGATGTGGTTTCTGCAATCCTCAGAGTCCGAAGCATGGTTCCTTTCCATGGATAGGAATCCATTTCCCATAGTGTATTATTATGAAAGATGATGAAATATCATAAACTATGTCATAAAAATATCATGAAACATCATCAAACATCATCGAGCATCATGACACATCATCAAACATCATCGAACATCATGAAACATCATGAAATCTCATGAAAGATCATGAAATCTCATGAAATATCAATAAATATTAAGAAATGTCATGAAATATCAATAAATATCAAGAAATGTCATGAAATATCATGAAATCTCATGAAATATCAATAAATATCAAGAAATGTAATGAAATATCATGAAATCTCATGAAATATCAATAAATATCAAGAAATGTCATGAAATATCATGAAATATCATGAAATATCAATAAATATCGAGAAATGTCATGAAATATCATAAAATATCATGAAATATCAATAAATATCAAGAAATGTCATGAAATATCATGAAATATCAATAAATATCAAGAAACGTCATGAAATATCATGAAATATCAATAAATATCAAGAAATGTCATGAAATAGCATGAAATATCATGAAATATCAATAAATATCAATAAATATCAAGAAAT
>Ga0126342_10002244_pt1 | contig 29645 bp, 27 predicted proteins | sample Cyp1metagenome_FD_92528 | JGI IMG/M metagenome (GOLD analysis project Ga0126342, IMG submission 92528) | Coral microbial communities from Lord Howe Island, Old Settlement Bay, Australia - Cyphastrea 1 metagenome | ecosystem: Host-associated > Invertebrates > Cnidaria > Coral ...
AAGCCCAGCTAAAGTGCAACCAAGCGTTGTCGAACCAAAGCTTCCCCTCTGAGATTCTGACCTGGCCAAAGCACGCGTCGACAATAGTGCTATGGGGTCGCTAACGGAGGCGTTAGCAAAAACTAGATCATTTAAATTAAACTTGTATCATATCGTGTATTTTTGTGTTTTTTAACCATGTTTTACCATGGTCTTACCACGTGTTTCCACCCCAGCTGAACCCCCCGGCTGCGCCATGGCTCAGGGCACGCAGCATCCCCCGGGCACCCGCATCCCGGAGGGGACGCCCGAGCCGCATCCCATGACCATCCGCAAGAGGCCACTCGGCCGGACGGTGGACACCAGTGGCCTTGGAGCTGGTGAATGTGTGGTGAAACCTATGGTGATTTACCCGGCCTGGTGTTTTAATGGGATTTTAATGGGGATTTCATGGGGATTTAATGGGATTTAAGGGGATTTTAATGGGATTTTAATAGGATTTTAATGGTGTTTTAATGGGATTTTAATGGGATTCAATGGGGTTTATCAGGATATATGATGGTATACCCTCTGGTAATTTGTTACATTGCCATTGAAAATGGTCATAGAAATAGTTGATTTACCCAGCTATAAAATGGTGGATCTTTCCATAGTTTTTGTATGTTTACCAGAGGGTATGTGGATTGATGTGGGGTAGATATTGATCGGATGATATGGTGATTTAATGGTGATTAATAGGGGGCTTTACCTGATTTAATGGGGCTTAATGATGGTTTAATGGTGATTTTCATGTGGGTAAAACAATAATGTTTATAACCCCCACTAATAATAGATATATCTACCTAAACCATAGTTACCCTAACCCAACTTATTCAACTAATGTGGGTAAAACAATGTCATAAACCACAAAATTGGGAATGGTGAACGTACAACCAATAAACATGGTGATGACTGGGGGATGGTTTATGGCATGGTTTTAGCAACATTAATACTATGGTAATTCTATGTCATTACGGGATACTAACTTGACTTCAAAAGTATATGGACAAATACAGACCAATAAACATGATGGTTAGATCATGATCTCACATCGTGAGATCACTGGAATGATGGGAATTGGATTTCGGGAATTCTCCCAATATAGCCTTTTTCAGGCAAGTGAATCATTGTTCCATTTTCCTATATATATATATGTATCCCGAATGTGTGGTGAAGAATGGTAGCAATACTGTTTGTACAACAACCCAATACAAACTTAATATAAACCATAGTAATTAACCACAATATGATGGTTATTTTTTATTACAAATTTTATTATATGGTGAATGGTGAACGGTTTATCATCTATTCAACGGGTTGGGAGCGATGCGGACCTGGATGCAGGTCTCCAAGCAGTTGGAGCTACTAAGAGGTTCCCAACCACATGAGAGTCATAGTATGTCATAGTAAAAATAATTATTGAACCATTACTGATGAACTATGCGATAATTCTTAGCAGTCATAGTATGTCATAGTATGTCTTAGTAAGTATATAAACCATACAATGATGCTTAATGCATTGTAATAACAATACTATCCACAACAATGGCGGAAATAACAATTGATCATGACCTCACGTCGTTTTCCGTCACTGGCATGATGGGAATTGGTTTGGGGAAATCATCCCCAAACCCAGATTTTCGGAAACCTCCATATCCATCTGGGTAAATCATAGCGACATCATTGCGACTTCGCTGGGTTAAAATGGTTAGGATTAGGGGAATTATCCCAATATAACCTGGAATAAAGGTTAGTGAATCATTGTTCAATTTTCCCACAATGTGCCATCATTATCATATTATATGATCACTAACCATCATTTAGCCATATTCATTTACCAATATCATTTGCAGTATATGACAATATTTTCATTTACCATCATTTACCCATATCATATCCATATCCCCACGATCAGGACTGCATCTGATCATCTCACGGCAGGCCCCGCCGCAATCGCCGCTCCGCAGCGCAGCGCGACATGTTCGCTGAGACCAGGACCGACGGCGGGAGGTGTGGATTTCTCTTGGGATTTCAAGTGGATTTCATAGGAATTAATGGGATTTCATGGAAAATTCACGGAAATTCGTGGAATTTCATGGGGTTTGACATCAATTTTCCTGCTTATTTTGTCAAACGTTTAACAAATTTGGTGATTGAACTTGATTGAGCTATGAACAATGGGAATATTTCCCCAACACACAACGGGATGTAGCTCACAATTGCACTTTTGACCATCCGAGCTACGTGTTCAACGACAACAATTTTTTTTTGGGTGCCGAACCCTGGCAAGTTCATACAGGCCGATAGGCCTTCCGGACGTGGTAATTTCCCAGATTTCCAGCCCAGCATGTTGGACACCGGAGAGCAGCATACCACTTACCCTCTGGTTATGACTAACATAACTATGGAAAATCACCGTTTTTAATGGGAAAACTCACTATAAATGGCAATTTTCAATAGCTATGTTTGTTTACCAGAGGTATCACTTACAAAAATCATCCCAATGTTTGGAGAATTGTTCCTCGTAATAAGCTGTTCATAACGGAGTCCCAAGGTATGTCACACGCGCATGCGTATACACATATGACTGGGGAAACCATGATCATTCGCCGCTTAGAAGCCATGCAGTTCAGAACCCTAATTACTCTTAGTTATGGGTGATTCTAGCTGCGATCTGACCCGAACATGTGTTTCTGAGAGAGAATTCCTGGTTGGTGGTTTCAAACATTTTTTATTTTCCATAATATATGGGATAATCCTTCCCATTGACCAATATTTTTCAAGATTGTTAAAACCACCAACCAGATTCAAAATGCTCAGACCATAGCATTTTTCATTCCCCAAAGTACTATAGTACTCTATACTCACACTCCTTGCTGCGCTTGACTTTCCAGTTGGGCTTAGCCAAGTTGGGCCAAGTGATTCGGCTCAGTTTTGTCAACGAAGCTGCGCGATCTGTTCCATCAGATCTTAGGGCCCCATGAAAAAAAGAGGGGGAACCCATGAAAACCAACCAATAGATAGAGAGATATATATATAATTATATAGGTGAATGATGAATGTAGATGAACAATGATGATAAATATACCAAAAACCAACCGCGATTTGAGCTCCAGATTTGAGGCTCACCGCGTCCAACTTCATCCTGCCCATTTTTGTGCATGAGGAGTCCACCGGGGAGGGTCCAGGAAAACTGTGAGGAATTTGGATCTGGGAATCGAAGACCTTCCAGAGTTTGAAACAAATATGATAATCATTAGTTATTAGCATTAGTTATTATCATTCAAATATCATATACTTCCACATATCATCAAATATCAAGATTACGATCTATACCATCTGGTAATCTAACATAGTTATGGAAAATGGCGCATTTAGTTCGTTGATTTACTTATCAAAAATGGAGGGATTTGCCAATTCGCTACGTTAGTTTACCACCAGGTACCCTGGAGGGAATCTAACATGTCCAATTTTGAGTAATTCTAGATCACTTACCTTTCAAACATGGTGATTTTCCATGGCAAACTCTTAGTTTACTGGAGGGTAGGTGGATGCCACTGGCCGAAATGGCTGGCCCCCTGGCCCCCTGGCGCCCTGGCGCCCACCCTGGCTCGCAGGGTACGGAGGATATCCCAATCAGTTCTATGCCTGGCGTTTGTCGGAGGGGCGTCCGAAGGCCCAGAAAACCATGGTTTTGTTAATGTTCACATCATTTGGTTGGTGGTTTAGAACATTTGGATTATTCTTCCATATGTTGGGAATAATCATCCCAACTGACTAATATTTTTCAGAGGGGTTGAAACCACCAACCAGTCATCGTTTTTCTCCTGTATGCAAGTGTTGTTGTAGCTGCAGACCTATTTTTCGAAGTGTTAAAGTGTTTTTTGAGGAAATTACGTATGTACTACATGAACCACCACCGTTTTGCTTTCTGCAGATCGTTCGGTCAGATTTCAGATCTCTAAGATCACAGCAGATGTGAGATGAACCCCAATTTTCATATATAAACTAAACCCATATCAACCATTTATCTTGCCGGCTTATGTTTGATCTTCCAACCTCATTCTGGTATGACAATACTTGATAACACGTTTTTTTAATAATCAGATAAGTGATAGCACTTGTTCCTGTCTCCCATGCAAAGGTCAAATGATGAGATACTACTAAACAAAGGGTTTTCCTGAGGTGTTTATCAGGGGGAAGGGGTTGCTATTAGGCTATTGATTCAGATCCTGTTGATTTTCAAGCCTGATGGATGAATGTTGGCCACGCATGCGCATGCAATGGGCTTACCGCTATCATCCAGCTAAAGGTTAAACTAAACCAACAACAACTACATGGGGTATGAGACAAGAATAGGGCACCGATGGACCTGCAAAATTGGCTGGCGTTTGGATTAAGATGATTTGATGCTTAATTATTGATATCTGCACATTCGCGGTTTCTTTTAAGAGGTTCAAACAGGTACAGCCTTGGAATCCCATTGAACTGATAGATAGCCCTACTTTGCTTGAAAAGCACACGGTCACACCTCCCCATTTAGGGCGCTGTTAACCTCCAGAGATCCTGAGGTGGACACAGGACTCCTGAAAGAGGTTGAAGAGGCAACGGCTGGCTGATTCATATGGAATTGGGAACTATGGAATTTTAGGGGTGGGGAAAATTCATAGGAAGTACAGGTAGCAAAATTGATCTGAACGTTGTTCTAGTTGATCAGTTGGGGGTTAAAGTGGAGGTACCTCCATATCGTCCCATATCATCCCATTTGTGTTGGTCACAAATTTAAAGACAACCCCGTATGGATTGAAATCAGATCGTCACGTTCTTTGATCGAAATATTGCTGTAGTAGCTGCTTCTTTTCGGAGCAAAGTCCACATTTTGAGCTTCACAGCATCTCTAGGAACCTGTGTTACCATATGTTACCTACGGACCTTGACATCATGCCTCTAAAACCTTCACAAAATCCCTACACATCCCATAGTATATCACGGAAAAGCATCTCAAATTCCAAAAAGAACCAACAAAATCCCTATAGAAAATCCCATCGAAAAATCCCTGACCAAACATCCCTCGCGAAATGACCAGAGGCGGTCCAGCTGGGTGTGAAGTCCGTGGTGCTCTTCCCCAAAACTCCCGATGAGTTGAAGACGCAGACCGCGGAGGTGGAAGTCGATGGGGAATTCCATGGGCTAAATAGCTATGATCAATCTATAATCATGGTAAATCATTGGACTTCATGGTATTTATGGGATATAGCCTGATATAGGTCATATTCCGGGATATAAGTATATATATATATATGAGTATATATATATTTAAGTATATATATATATTATGATCATGATCACAGATGATAGATCGATACAATCGATGGAAAATAGATGATCAAATATAGGGATATGATATATGATATATATATATATGTTATGATCATATCTATTTTCTTTTGAGAGGTTGATTTTAGGGATAAAAACCATGGTGAAGTAGGTGAATTCTATGGGTTGTGGTAGATATATCGAACTAGTAAATTAGGTGAAGCTAAACCGGGCACCACCCTGTAATGCGGGATTCATCCAAAAACCTCTATTTGCTGAGTGATTTGGCTTAGTTTCCCTCTGGGAAATCCGCTAATTGGGGAAACTATTTCACTATATCAAATATGTGTTTTTTTCTTAAGGGTTTCTTGAGCATATCCAAGGTGTAAAAAGGAAATCTTTGGATATATGATATTTTTAAGGGATACATTGTTTCATTGAATTATGTGTCGAAAGCAAAACTGATGTTGAAATTTAGGGGTTGCATCTGTTAATACTATATATCTTGTACTGTCGTTCTATTGAGCCAATTTAAGGCTTCCCTGCGCTAGAATATCCACATCTTGGTCTGAAAGGCTCAGAACTTTTCAGCTAGTTATACCCTCCGGTGGTCCAAATCTTGCAATAGGACATCCACCATCAACTTGCCCCGATAAACAATAACGTCCATTGCTAGGATTGTAACAGTTTGTCCCAGAGTTTATTGGAACATGTGCCAGACACTTCTATACAAGGTGGTGCCCGCCACCGGCGACAAGTTGGTTTAAAGTTTATAGCCTCATCTAAGCGTGGTTATAATAGCCATAAATCCCAAAAATGATGGAGCACCTTGCAAAATTCATGGTCATCCCTCGCTTTCCCAGTTGATTGGAGGTCAACACCTGCATTTCCATGTCCCAATCATTTTCCCAACAAGCTAGTCAAGAAATGGATAATAACATGAAATTAAGCCATGGATCCCCATTTTTCATAGTCGAGTCCCTGTTGTTGATGATTATTTAATATCGCTATAACATCCAAATAAATCAATAATACACCATTTAAACCATGACTTTCCTATAGATTTTTCATGATTTTCCATGATTTTGCCTCATTTCTTTCACATCCTTAACCCTGGACCATGGTGCGGCAGGAGTGCTTCAACCCCGAGGGCTTAGCTCAGAGGGCCATCCGAAACGTGAAGCAGGCGGCCGTGGGATTAGCGCGATTATGCCCAATGGGTGGCTTAGCCAATGTGGGCTGGAAAAAAGGAGTTACCAACCAAAGCTATGGAAAACCGTGGTGATTTCATGTGATATAAATGATGGCTGGTTGAGGATCATTTGGATCATGACTTTATCATTTACACGGGTTTTAACCATCAAATATCTGCGGATACAACTGATAATTAATGGTTATTGGTTGATGATCATAGAGGAGAAAATTGTACATGTTGGGGATTGCCAAAATCCATTGTGGGACTGCTCGTTTTTTTTTTTCTCACCGGGGCTTTGACACTGCTCCATACTGCTCCATTGAGGGTCAATCATCTCAAGAGTGAAATGGGGTGAACAAATGCAGATATAAGATGGAGCAGGGCCCATTTTTGTTGCTAATTATAGTATCTTGGCAAGCTCACCCTTCGGCAATCAAACATGGCAATGGAAAATCCCTTAGTTACAGATGAGTTTACCGTCAGAACCTCTATCAATTGGGGATTTCCCAGCTAGCCATGTTTGATTCCCGCAGAGTAAATTTGTTTTTTTTTTAAATGATTTCCATTAGGAATCATCATTTTGTATCTTACTTGTGCTAAACGTAGGGAATGATCCACTGGCCAACTATGAATAATCATCCCAGCAACCCCCAGCAACACATCCATTCCCTAAGCACCAGTAAGATATCCTTTGATTGAGTGGGTGCTAGAAAGGTTAGTTTTAGTTTTCGGCGAGGTGCACCACTGATCCACATCCTCACTTGTAGGGCTTGAACGGTCGAACTCACACCAAAAAAACGTAGGTACTTCGTCCTTCATGATGTCACCAATATTACAACATAGCTATTGAAAATGGCCATAGAAATTGTGAGTTTCCCATGAAAATGGCGATGAAAATGGTGATTTTCCATAGTTTTTTCTATGTTTACCAGTTGGAACATATGAGGATGTCCCCCATCTTAGATCGTCCTAGTTTGGTTGATTCCAAGATGTTTTCAACTTAAAGGGTGACATTGCCCAGCAAGTTACTATCATTGGATTGGTTCAAGGAAAATCTACAGGAAACCATGGTTTTTACCATGAAATATAGGGGTTTCCTGTAAATTTTCCATTAAACCAATCCAATGATACTATACCGCAATCCACATGGATTTATGAAGCTTCCAGAAGTTTCTCCCCAAATGCCAGGCCTTTCCTGACGTGGTCGCTCTGTGCTTGTTTGGACATTGATCTTCCGTCCAGTCTGGTAAAATAACATGGTAACATAGCTATAGAAATCACCCATTGAGTTCATTGAATTACCTCTTAAAAATGGTCATGTTCCAGTTCGCAAACTGTGATTTTTTCCAGAGGGTACAAATAAAGATGCAGTTTGGTGGTTACTCGAGTCCCCATTTCATGGCAACTCTTGCTGTGGCAAGTCCAGGATGACAGCTGGATGTATGGTGCTGTGAAATGATGGCTGCTTTTATTGATACCTGCATGTTTTTATACACGGTAAACGACTAAATAGCCAAATCAATAGATTAATAAATAAATAAATGCACGCACACACACCACGAAAATATGTATATGATTGTATATGCTATATTTATCCGTTTGTTTCCAGGGCTACCTGTCAGCTTGTGTCTTTTTTTGTTTGCGTTTTCCGTCGGCATCTGGATATGCATCATGGAGGGCAGATGGCCGTCGCCAGGTGACTGCAGGCGCTAATGCGGCTAATGTGAATCCAGCCATAGCATGCCAAAGCAGTAAGCGGCCATAACTCCCCTCTAGTCATGGCACCCATCGATAGATCCCATTCTGCTGCTGGGTTCTGGAACGGTCTTTATTCGAAAAGGGGGAAGGGATGATAGAAATCTAGTGCCAGTCCACCTTTTCAAAATGATGAACCACTAGAATTACCACTAACCAAGCATCATTGTGCGAATGGTTAATAGTTTTTCTCACCATTCAACCACCATTAAACACCCATTAAACACCAATCAACACCCATTGAATCCCACCCACCATCAAATCCAATGAAATATCCATTACACCACCATGCAATCGGCCGTGAAAACGCCATGCTCCGTGCCATCTTGAAGGCCGGACAGGTGCGAATTCAACAGCGATATGGTGGGGTTGAATCGGTGGATGCAATTTTGGAAGGATTTCATGTTTTTTTTGATTGGATAATTTTATGGGGGATCATGGATATCAATAACCACCCCGGGGTAAACCAACAAGGATGTGGAAAACCCATGGGTTTCTTACGGAAAATTATCTACAAATGGCTCGTTTTTCCATCTTAGCTTACCGGAGGCTAACTAACTACTAGTGAAGAGCCCTCATAAACCCACAGATGCCAACCATTTTGCTGGAAATCCCTTCAAACCTCATCTCTGCTCACAGGAATTGCAGGAACTAATGTGTCGTTTCCCTTTTCCATTAAAAACATTGGGTTTCAACCAGTGCGACGAACTGGGTTCCAGCAACTTCCAACGTTTGACCCTGGAAATGTCCACATTTTCCAGCCCTGTTCGATCTCCTTGGTTTCACGGATGCCCATTGGATGCCCCTTCCCCAGATGGTCAATGGGTGAAAGCCTTGTCATTGGCTGAATTCCCACTGTTGCTTGGTGGATCATGGTAGGTCCCTCGATTTTGGTCAAAGGAGTACATCCCTGACGGCAACACCCCTATTTTTGGCTGGTCAAATTCCAACTCCTGAAGCTTGTTCTTGCTAGATCTAGGTCTTAATGCCGGTTAAATCCTCATTTGATTGTTTCCACTTGTGCTCTAGTTAAAAAGTTAAATCCCAATTTCTTCATCTGTTTGTTCTGTATACCATCTGCGAATATAACGCAGCCATGGAAAATCACAATTTTCAACACGTAAATCATCTGTAAACGGGCAATTTTTCATAACTATCTTAAATTGCCGGATGGTATCCCGACGGTTTTCCTCGATATGACCAATGGCCACTTCAGGAACCTGGAGGTACCTACCATACATAAGGCCTATTTTTTCAGGCCTAAGGGGATATGCCCCCAAAGATGGCTTTATATTATATGCTATATAATCTATATATAATAATATAGATTTATACGGTACAGTACCTCCAGTTTCAGCACCTGAGATTCCTGTGATAGGTTGATATCCACCCCAAGCACCGGCCAGGCGGCCAGTTTGGAGGTCGCCTTCCAGGCGGACGACGCCAGCCTCAACGCGCGCTGCGACAACGGCGGGACGGCGCTGCACTACGCGGCGGCCGCGGGCTATGCGGAGCTCTGCCAAGAGCTCCTGGAGAATCCTAACTTTTTTGGGGTCAACGATCAGGATAGCCAGGCCGGAAAACATAGAAAAAAACGACGGAACATCGGCATTTTGAATGGTATCAAACTCAATGGCCATTTTCTATAGCTATAGCTATGTTAGTTTGCCAGAGGGTATAGATTTTGAATTATCATATATTATCATATATTATCATCTTGATATTTGATGATATTTGGAAGTATATGATATTTGAATGATAATGGCTTTTGAATCATCAGGATAGCCAGGCAGTGAAACAAAAATGTATTGGACAGTATTTGTAAACAGTTTACGCATGTAATTGTATGTATATCTATCTAGCTATCTAGGAATCTAGCTACCTAGGAATCTAGCTATCTAGCTATCTATCTGGCAAATAGCCGAACAATGAACAGCTATTTTCAGAAGGCAAAGTCCAAGTATCTCCAATCCCCGGGCTTCACCTCAGGGCTGCACGGCTCTGCACTACGCCTGCATCAAGGGGCACCTGGCGGTCTGCCACATCTTGCTGCAGCACCTCCGCTTCACGGCGCAGAACGCGCAGGACTGGAACGGCTGGACGGCGCTGCATGCGGCGGCCGCGCACGGCCGGAAGGAGAGGGGTCGGGACCGCTGGGGACCGGTCGGGATGGGGAGGACGGGTGGATGAGTGGATGGGGAGGAGATATCAACATCAAATACTCCCCCTGAGAATATGGAGTTGATACATTGATACTCTATGATACTGTACGATACTGTATCATCATGAGGCATCGTGAATTGATATAACAAAAACTGTAATATGTTGCAATGAGATATGTGATGATAATTCAAAGGATTTCATGGGACATGAATGTGTTACTTGTGACTATAGGGATTGAGCTATCAGGAAACCAGGCTCTTGCCGTCGCACAGGATTCGGTGGTCATTCCCATTTTGCCAATTGCAGTTGAGTTGAGATGAGTTGAGATGATCTTAGTTGGCTGAATTTGTTAGTTGGCTTGTTAGTTGTGCCCCATGTTACTTTTTTTTTTACCATGTGGTTCTGACTAACAGTTCGCCATGGAAAGGTCCACCACTTTTAAGAACGGTAAACCATCTATTTCGATTAGGGCCATGGCATCCATGGCTTCCATGGCGAACTTTGCAGCGATCATCCCATGGGGCCGCGTGAGGATTTGTGCGCAGCTGTTCTGCATAGCCCTCGCTTCAAGTCGGCGGCGGCGCGGGACAAGGATGGCATGACGGCGTCTCTGGTCCGACAGGGTGGTGCCCTATAAAAAAGTGGGCTTTTGGCCAGGGAAAAGGGGACAGAGATATGGATTTCTCAGTGGTTTGAATTAGCTAAGTATAGCTAAGTTGGTTTATAACCAATATAACCATGGGATTTATGATGGTTTATGGTAGATATATAACGAACTAGTTGGTGGAGGCTACAATAACCAACAAACATAACTGGAGGGGCACCATATATACGGTGGGCTCCCCCAAGTTGCCTGCCTGGGAAAAAATCATGATGGACATGTCGTATCCAGTAAGTATGGATATTCACCACATAGACATAAACTCATTATATCCTGTGTATCTATCTATCCATCCATCTATCTATCTATCTAACTAACTAATCTAATCTAATTAATCTATCAACCTATCTATCTACCTATCTATCTAACTAACTAATCTAATCTAATTAATCTATCTATCTATCTATCTATCTATCTTATCTATCTATCTATCTATCTAACTAACTAACAAACTAACTAACTAACCCAACTAACTAACTAACTAACTAACTAACTAACTAACCCAACTAACTAACCAACTAACTAACTAAGTAATATAATTAATCTATCTGTCTATCTACCTACCTACCTACCTATTTATCTATCTATCTATTAATCTAATCTAATCTAATCTAATCTAATCTAATCTAATTAATCTATCTATCTATCTATCTATCTACCTATCTATCTACCTATCTATCTATCTATCTATCTTTCTATCTGGGTAAGTTATAGCGACCTCACGTCGCGACGAACCGGTAAATGATGAGTCGGCTCGGGGGAGTCATTTTTCTCCGGGAAAGCCGTCTGACCCCAGGTTGCACTTCGCCACGAGCCGAGGGCATCGCGACATCTGTCAGGAGATGCGTTGGTTGTTGACGGATTTTTGTCGTTGATGATTGTCGGTTAATAATATTGTTTGTTGGTTAATAAAGGTCATAGTGTTATTGAATATGTGATGTTTTTGATAACTTTGATTGTTGGTAAATGTTATGGTTCATATAACAGCCATCATGGTCATAATACTATTGAAAAATGATGCAAACCACTGCAAACCATATCATGAGGTTTCTGGACAATAATGCATTCTAATTAGTAGCAAGATTAATAATGATGGTTGATATATTCTGTGTGAATTTGATCGTGACCTCACGCCGTGACGTCGCTGGAATGATGGTGAATGCAAGGGGGATCATCCCCAAATGGCCAAACTATTCATAGCTATTCTCACGTTGCTGAATCCTGATAATTCAGCCAGAATAAATGGTGATACTATCCCTGGTTGCTGGTTTCAAACATATTGTATTTTCCCATATAGTTGGGATGATGATCCAATCTGACTTTCATATTTTTCAGGGGGTAGGTATACCACCAACCAGAAATGTTGATACCATCCCATTTGCTAATTAGTTCCTTTTTTTGTCAACAACCTCTTCAACCACCATCACTCTCGTCTTTCATCATGCAGATCAGCTGCCATTCTGTCCAAAACTCGGTCGATGGGTCTTGCTGGGACTCAACCAGCAAAGAAACATGGTGGATCTATGATGATTTATTCATGTCGAGCCCTGTTAGAAACAGATGGGGTAACTATAGGTAACTAGGCCGAGGGCAAATTTCCATAAGCTGTCTTCACCGTACAGATATTTCAGGATATTTCAACAAAACCTATCCCTGAAAACATCACTTTTTGTTAACCAACAAAGCTCAACATGTCCCAACAGAAGCAACAAACCGATCAAATCCGCCAAAAAGAAAAATCTTTTTTGATTTTGTTGCACACATCCTAAACGGAATCTTCATACACGTCCTGAAAGTGAAGAAAAACATCCACCAAAACAAGAAGACATGTTTAAACAAATCCCGAGAAGGAGCTTCAACAAATCTGCACATGTACCAACCAAAAATTAATCCCCCCCGAATCTTCCACAATTTCCCCCAAAACTAACGGAATCCCCTGAGAAAAAACCTATGAAATCTCGAAAAGAAGATTCGGTACTCCAGGATGCCTCCCAGGATATACCCCACAGGATGGCCCCACATGGCTAGGATCTTATTAGTCCTGCTTATCAGAGACTAGCGTGCCATAAACCTACCATTTGGGGATGGTTGAAGTCCATAAACATGGTGATTTTTGGGGATGGGGCAGATGGCATTTGGTTTACTACATTACTATCGGTTATGATCATCCCGAATAACCCAGGTAGTAGAACCCTTTACAAATAGCCAATCAACTAGGGTATAGAACTTTAATGGCTCAATTGATTATAGGATGATTCATGCTGAATCTCTAAAGCTGTAGCTATGGTTGATTTATTTTGGGGTATACCCTGAGGTAATCAAACTTGGCAACCGAAAATCCCCGAACTAAATGGAGTCTTTAATCTTTAATGGGAGCATAATAGTGGGTGAATTGTCCATTGCCACATTTGATTACCGGAGGGTAATTTCAAAAAAAACAACTTGTTGTTTTTTTACAGAATATGATTATCAATAGTAGTATTTTTTAATATGATTACCAATATATTACCAATAGTAGTAATATAACACAATTAATAGTGGTAATATTATCAAATAATAGTAATATAACACTATTATCAATAGTAAAATAACTTATAACACAATTTAGGGATATGCCGTGATATCCCTGGTGCGAAGGAGCTTCTGCAGCACGAGGCTTACCTGGGTCGGAGCCATGTGGACCACTTCGGCCGCACGGTGCACGGCATGGTGCGCCAGGATGGTGCGGTGGCGGTGCCGAAACAGGCGCTACTGGGGGCCTGGGGGCCTGGGGATGGAAAAAACCCAACGAAGATATGGAGAAATGGGGGGTCAGAGCGAGAGATGATTTTACCATCTGGTTATGTCAAAACAGCTATTGAAAGTTGCCATTGAAATAGTAGATTTACACATTAAACCTGGTGGATTTTCCATGGTTATGTAAACGTTTACCAGTTTACCAGAGGGTAGATGATTTTAGATGATTGAAGTGATTGAATGGACATGGCAGAGGAAAACGGAGGTTTTAGGATGATTCAACATGATTCGACTATGGGGTCTTTTAGCTTCACCAATTCTGCTGGCCAGCTGGCTATCCTGGCTAAACCTGTGCTCAAGGGTAGTGAGTAGTTTGATTGTTTCAGTTTTCCCACAACTGGGAATAATGTGGGTAAAACAATAATCAACACATCCCCAAATCACCGTAAATAGGTTCTATAAACCATTCCCAAATGGCTGGTTTATTATTGTTGTACCCACATTATACGTATTATTCTGAATGATTTTCCATGAATGCACGGTATCAAGATTTTTTCTTCGCCATGTCGTATGGGGATTTCTTCAGCATCAGACTATGGACAACAAGAAGCAGGTAAACCAATGAATGGGACGCCAGATGGTTGGGGGTAGGGTAAGGGATTTGCAAAGATTTTTAGGTGAATTGTTGTGAACATGGGCTGATCTTCGGCCATAGGGACAACTCTAATATCCTGCTAAGATTTTTTGTGGGGGTCCGGCCGGTGTCCGAAACCACGTAACGGATCATCAAGAACATATTCACATATATTGACGCGTGTTTGGTTGTATAATTATGCTATCACAGGATCGTGAACACGCCTGGAAAACCTACGGACGGTGTTGGAATTTGGAAGCAGTCATGCTTATTTATCTCATACATTGGACCCTTTGGGAAAATCTTAAGGCGAATGCTGAACGAGTAGAAACAAACCTTAAATCCTAACAGTCCCCAGCCAGGCGCCGCCGAAGCCCAAAGCCGTCGCGCCCAAGAAGGACGTCGATGCGGCGCGCCAAGCGAAGCAAGCGAAGGCGGCATCGTTGGAGGCGCTGATGCAATGGACCAGCAAGTTGCAGCACATCTTGCCTCCGGAGGCGGAGGGTTTGCCCAGGAGTTTGGGTGATGTTTTGCGGGGTGGCAAATTATGACAACTGGTTGGTGGTTTGGAACATGAATTTTATTTTCCCGTATGTTGGGAATAGTAATCCCAACTGACTTTCATATTTTTCAGAGGGGTTCAAACCACCAACCAGACAAATTATGACAAGTTGGAAAAGAATGGGATGAGAACTTGGAATTCGAAGGAACCTTTTGAAGTGTTGTTGGAACTGGGATGATTGATCAGGCAAAAGCCGAGAAGATTGTGGAGTTGACAGGATTGCACTGCAGTGCATTTCAAGTTCATTGACGACACTATGGAGAGCAAACCAACAAGACAGGTTACCTTCTAGCAATTTAACATAGTCCGGGAAATTATACTTTTTAATGGCTAAATCATCTAAAATAATGCTATTTATCATGCTAAATTACCAGGTGGTTATACACATGACAGGTGTCCAAGCGAGATGAGAAGGTTGAGCCTGGAGCCCCAGTGATGGATATATTCTATAGCAAGATATAGCAACTATGAAAAACCAGGATGGTCGTTCGATCATATCTTCCCCCGGATTTCCGGGTTTCCAATGTTTCGGCATATTTTTTTTTGGAAGGTTACTGTATGGTACAGTATATCGGCATGTACATGCATAGCGCTATCCTATTGCTGGATGAATGGGATGATTGGAATTGGATGGAATTGTAAGGGGAATCATCCTGAGATGGCTGAACTAACACAAATTTTCAGGGTCGTGAAATATTCTAATTCAACCGGATGATAGATATAACATTGTAAACTTGTATATGCATTGGATAGTGCCACTAATATCAGAGTTGTTAAGTTGATGCCTGGGAGTTTGACAATGTTAATTAATGTCGGATCAGTTGATCAGTTGATCAGGTGGTCAATAAGCAACTAATTTGATTTTACCCTCTGTTAAACTAACATAGCTATTGAAAATCACCATCATTTTTAATGGGTAAAGCAACTATAAATGGTCCATTTTCAATATAGCATCAATATAGCTATGTTAAATTACCAGAGGGTAAATCCCACGTGTAACTATGGCATTCGGGAGGGCCTCCCGTGAGCGTGGCGCAAGTATTTTTATCAAACACCTTCGTAAAGCACCCGGCAGAACTTGGGGGATAGGAGGATCAACTAGAAGCTAAGGCGCCGATGGTGATTTTATCCCTCAGTCAAAAACCTTCAAAACCAATGGATATACTTGGGTAATTCTCGGGGAAATATGGGTTAATACAGGCAAATACCCTTATAATCAGATATACCCTCTGGTAATTTAACATAGCTAATTATATTGAACATGGACCATTTATAGTTGATTTACCTGTTAAAAATGATGGTGATTTTCCATAGCTATGTTAGTTTACCAGAGTGTATTTGGGTAAATTCCATTAATTTCGAGCCACTTCACTGGGACCTCACTGTTTTTTTCCGCTTTGACTCGCTGAGGCCCCAAAACGCTGACAGCAAAGAGATAGAAGGTACCGTTGTACAATTCGGCTTGTGAGGGCGCTGGATATCAGCACCTTTTCTTTTGAACAATAGTTGATATTTGATATTTGATATATACACACATATATATATATATACATACATATATATAAATATGAAACTTGAAAAAATGTTTTTTTTTTAGTTCATATATATAATATAGATATATTTATGATTATTAATATGTGTAATGAAAAAAGATCATATAGCCACTATGACTGACAATATTTTCCGACCATCCACTCTTTTCTTGCAGGTTTACCATAATTTCCCGTGCATATTACGATCGTCAACTTGATTGCTGGCATCCACTTGGTGGTGCCATTGATGCCCTTTCTACCCAAACATGGCAACTTGACATCCTTTTCCCATTCCAAACCAATGTTTTAGGTTCAGGAAAAATTTGGACCAAAAAAAGCAGAGCCATGTTCCAAACATGTCCAAACCAGTCCAAACCCATTTTTTGGCGTAAAAAAACGTGCAGAGACATCAAGGTTTTCAGCCCCGCAGGCGTCCCCAGTCAGCGTGTGGAGGCGGAAGAGGTTCGACTTCCTGGGGAGTTTCTACCAGTAGATGAATTGTGCCATATAGCCTCCCAACAATGGATAGTGCGGAAAATCACTATTTTAAGGTCCGATTTAATTTTTTCTATGTTTTTTGCGGGTTGCTAATCGCTTATGTTGATTTTTAATGATTCACCACCAAGCCACCAAGATACAGATCTATTTTCGTTTATTTTGATCTACTTGAGCGATAGACTGGCAAACAGATGTTGGCAAATTGCATTGTACTTCCTAAGAATTCCTATGAATTACAGTTGGCAAGCAGATGGAAACACAATGATTTCTCGGTTCCCAACTTCGGTCCATCACCAACGAACTCAACATCACACGGCCAGTTGACAGGAAGGAACTGAGTGACAGGTACATAATCTACAAGAAGCGGGCGTGTCCCCGCAACACAGAAGAGTCATAATATTTACTGACGTAATATTGTATGCATATATGTCATACATATTTTTTTTAAATATAATATTATATACATATATGATAGACATAGTATTTTACATCACAGCTGTAAGAAATATAGAGCGAAAACATGGAGCACTCCGTTTTCATGGTGCCAAACCCTTGGACCGTCATAGCTTCTACAGGTCTGAGCGAGTTCAAAGCACAAACATGGCTCCAAGAAACTTGACATAGTGAACAGTAAAGTTGGAGAATATCATGCATAATCATACATAGTGAACTTACCCTTCAGTTTTTTTTGAAACATCCACATTTCACTTTGTTGAAAGAAATCACTGGCTGGTGGTTTGACATAGTGACATCGTCTTTTTTTCAAGCCTAGCTATATTCAATGGATTGATTTGAGGGAAAAATTACAGGAAAAAACCACATTTACTGGGAAAATGTATGGCTTCCTGTAGATTTTCCCTTAAACCAATCCATTGATATATCCATGCGATCCCCAGTTGACAAGCATAGTTTGGTGACTCAACATGACTCAACCATCAATGGCCTGGTTTCCAGGTGGATGAGTCCGACGGAGGGAGCCCGGGGAGCCCGGAGGCTTCGGACGCGGAGGCGGAGGCTCGGCGGAACTCTTGTGCCATGAACGGGGATTTAATGGTTATGAATGGATTCTCATAGCATTTCATGGTGATTTCATGAGGGTTTATTTGGATTCATTGAGATTATATAGTATTTATTGCCGTTTAATGGGATTTATTGGCATTTAATCGGATATCACGATGGTATTAATGGGATATAATGGGATACATCCAATCCATTGTAGGTAAATGATAGCCACAAGGGAGGTAAACATTGGTCATTTTACCTCTTTATCTACCCAGTTTCCCTCTCTTGTATCTGGGGTGTTGGGAGCAACCTTGTTCTGTACAGCAACCCCAAAACGGATAGAACAGTGGAAAACCCTGGTAATATGAAGTACTGTACATATCATCTATAACCTCCTGCAAACACTTTTCTTGTTTGGGGGAGATTGCTATAATTGTTACGTACTACATCGTACTAGCATCAATAACAGTAATTTGAATGGCAAATATTGCAATGACAATGGTTATGATGAACGGTACTCTAAAGAGTAAGAACAATGGCAATAACAGTAACTATATATATATATGTTCATGAACACTATGCATGCACAAGTATATATGGTAACCCGCACACACATACACAAATATGATCAAATATGTAAATTTACATATTCCACTCTCTTCCCAATGCCCTTTAAACATGGGAGTGCGTTTAGTCAGCACAATACAAACGGCATTGATGATACAATTACAAATACTGTAGATTATATTTTTGACAACGAAAGGCCGATCCCTAACGAAGAAAGAATGCTTCTAAAGAATTATCAGCTGCCCACAGTTTCTTCATAAAACTCCTTTGCTGACCGCTCAGATCTCACCAGCAGTCATATCTCTTGGCTGATATCGCTATGTAGGTATTCAATTATATAACACACACACATATATATATATATATATATATATGTGTAATATGTCCAAAAATAGCTACAAGATGTATCATAAAATATCTGAAATAAATGGATTAAGCCTATATTTTTACACGTTTTGTTTTTTTAAAATTTGGACCAAGCTTTTCTAAGGATGCTTCGGTGCTTGAAGCATCAGATCGCAAGCGCAAAGTTCGACCCGGCCGCCGTGGTGTTGACGCCTATGGACAGCTGGTCCCCGGCATTCTGGGCGCGGAAGATGGTGATGTTGAGGACTTTGAAGATGAAGTCGCAGGAATGGGCGGAACTGAGATATCTGAGATGGAAGTGGCTTGGTTGAAGTGGGGTTGAAAGATGCCAGAGAATGGCTGATGGCTTCAAATGGGTACTGCTGTAACTTGATCCCCCCCAAAAAACAGGGGGTTGAAACCACCAGCCAGGCTGTTTTTTACCTAGGAATTTTGTTTGTGCAGGGTGAGTTTCCAGCTGTTCAGGCCTATGTCCAAGAATATTTCCATCGTAATCCGCAAGCAGGAGATTTATACAAGATCGATCTAGACTTCCAATTTGAAAAGTGATTCATTTAAAGTTTTCTTTCTTGGAATGGTTCACTTTTAATCCTGGTCCCCTCAAGTACCAACACACATCTGGCAATGCCCAAAACTTCTGCATCATTTTAGTGAAGTTTGAACAGTTCTATAACTATACATTGTGTATATGCATACACGTGCGCCATTCATGCATTCACATACATGAATACATGAATACATAAATACATACATGCATGCATGCATGCATCCATCCATCCATGCATACAAACATACACACACACACACTCACAGACATACAGACATACAGACATACACACACACACGCATATATATATATAGAGTATGTGTACATACATATGTCTGTGTACACATTTCAACCTCGATACTTTATGATTTGCATATATTTGCATCCTTGTAGGCCACCCATTCCAAGGATGCTTCAGCGCCTGAAGCATCAGATCGCAAGCGCAAAGTTCGACCCGGCCGCCGTGGTGTTGACGCCTATGGACAGCTGATCCCCGGCATTCTGGGCGCGGAAGATGGTGATGTTGAGGACTTTGAAGATGAAGTCGCAGGAATGGGCGGAACTGAGATGGAAGTGGCTTGGTTGAAGTGGAAAAACATGAAAAAAAGACCACATCTGGAAGCTGGTATGGAACGGGTTGGAACTGGGGAGGTTGGATGACATTCCTTTTGGCATGTAGTTGATGCCTTGCCATACCTTGCCTTTATCAATGTTTCAAATCAAGTCGGGAGGAGTTCCAACCTTTACGACCATCCTCTTGGGGGGTAGCTGGATTTTCAATTCCTGCATGATGCTTCTGTATATCTTTTGTAATTCACAGTATGTTCGTTTTGCCTAAGTGAACCGGTCCAAGGGCACCACTCTTCCAGCACAGCGTTTGGGACCTGATACCACGGATGGCAAGCGCAAACTTCGACCTGGCCGGCGTGGTGTGGATGCCTCTGGGCAACCTGTTCACGTGGTCGATGCTGGCCCGGAAGAACAAGGAGAGGCAGAGCAGTTTGAAGACGGACAAGTTGGAGAAATGAGTGGAGCTGAGACAGACGCTGCTCGGTTCAAGCGGTCATTGGGCTGTGGAGTGAGATCAACTAAACTACCACCGACAGGTGAACATTTGTTATCCCATGGAATCCCAATAGAATGGACTTTCTTTCACAAGTTTGAAGATGTTTTTCTGGATTCTAGGGGGCAGGATTTTGACCCACAGAAGAGCCCAGAATATAGCATTAGCATTAGCATCAGCATCATCATCATCAGCATCACCATCATCATGATCATCATCATCATCACCATCATCACCATCATTTCATCACCATCATTTCATCACCACCACCACCATCATCATCATCACCACCACCATCATCATCATCATCTGTTGATGTTCCGCCATTTCTTGTTTATTATTCATCCACGTTTTATATAAGGATGTTGGGAAGGGAATTTCATGAGCTATCATCATCCACAGTCACAATGTCAGGGATTCAGATTCCAACTTATTGCAATTCCAATCATAAATTGCCAAAAAAAGGGTAGGTCTATTTTGCGACAGCTGTTCCCTCCAAGGGTACTTCTCTTCCAGCTGAAGAGGGTGGTTTGGTGCCTACCACAGATGGCAAGCGCAAAGTTCGACCTGACCGTCGTGGTGTCGACGCCTATGGCCAGCCTGTTCAAGCGGTCCCGAGTCCTGCGGGCGGCAGTCCACATGAGGAAGCGCAAGGTGCGGAGACGTTCGAGAATGCAGCGCAAGTTAGAGGAGAGGGTGGCCCTAAGACAGAAGCCTCTTGGTTGAAGCGATTGGGCAGTGGGCGGTGGGATACATTTCGTATATATCGCCTTAAAAAAGGAAGGAGGATATCCATGGGTACTGTACCCGAGGACATCCCAACTATATCTACTTACCAAGTCTTGCGGATAGCATGGCCCTCACTTTGCAGGTAGAAAATGAGTCGAGAATGGGCAAATCAAGCACCCTGACGTGTCCAAAAGTCAGCATCATTCATCAGTGATTCGGTTTATCAGTGTTTATCCCATATTAGATCTGGGTAAATTATAACGACCTCACTGTTCTCCCTCACTATAATCATAGCTGGTTGGTGGTTTGGAACATTTGGATTATTTTCCATATATTGGGAATGGGAATGTCATCATCCCAACTGACTTTCACTCCATCATTTTTTAGAGGGGTTCAAACCACCAACCAGAAGTCTTAAGTTGGTGAAGTTGATATTTACCATATATTTCCCATATATTTACCATTATTGCTATAAACCAGTAGCCATTAGATAGTTAGATTGTGGGGAGTCATCCCAAAATGGCCCAAGAATTCGCCGGTACTGGTCCGGCTCTGCGTGGCGCCCTTTGGTCGGGCCGCTTTATGACAAGGTTAGCGAGGCCGCAAGTTTCAGGTTGGTGAATTACTAGGTGGTGCCCCATAGTTAGCCTAAGTTGGTTTATAAGTCCAATAACTAGGGTTTATGGGGGTTATATCTATAGTTAATGGGGATTATAAACCAACTTATAACTGGGTGTAGCCTCTAAACTAACAGTTTGCGAACTGGAAAGATCCACCATTTTATAGCTGGGAGAACTCACTATTTCTATGGCCATTTTCCAGTTCGCTATGTTAAATTACCAGAGGGTAATTTAATTTGCCCAGATATGATGACTTTGGTATCCCTCTTCAGTACTGGCCTCTGAATCCAACCTCTCCAAGGCTAGCACTCCAGTTGAAGAGGCTGATGAAAAGCGCAAGATTCGGCCCGAGGATCCCGCTGTTGTTGCCTATGGGCCTGGTGCAGTTGAGACTGGAAGAGATGTTGGAGAAGAGGACGGTCAGACGGATGCTGCTTGGTTGCAGTTGTTCTATCTGTTTTCTTCCTTGCTTTTTTGTTTGGGGGGGGTTAGATTTTCTTACTTGTGCTTAGTAGGGAATTTTCGGGAAATGATCCACTGGCTAACTATCAATAATCATCCCAGCAACCCCCAGCAACCCATCCATTCCCCACGTAAAACGCACCAGTAAGTTTTCTTCAGCCTTCCGGCCGTGGGATTCTTGACGAGTAGTCCCGATGGATGTTGGTTAAATTCATCGCATCGTATCGCCTAAGTGTGTTCTGTGTGTTGGTCATAGAAATGTTCACTGGTTGGTGGTTTGGACTATTTTTTTTTTAGGTTTCCATATATTGGGAATTTGATTATTCCAACTGACTTTCATATTTTTCAGAGGGGTGGCTCAACCACCAGCCAGTTGGCTGGAATCATTTGACATTCCCCCCATTGCTGCACAACCCCCTTGGATTTCCATTGAAAGACTGCTCCAAGGCCGCTGCTCCAGTTGCTACACCAGTGGATGATGTGCAGACGCCAGTGGATAGGGCAGATGAAGAAGTTCAGGTGCGGCCAGGTAAAGTGCCACCTGTCTGACTGGTATTTCTAGGTATTTCTTGATTATTCAATGTAGGTATCCAATGGTATTTATATATCATTTTGATAAATTCTGATTATGTGAGTTTCCCCCAATTGATCCCATAAAAACATGTATTAATCCAATCACTTTACGAAGTTTTGAGCGTGTCAAAGAGTTGGAACTCGGCATCGCAGGAGACCAAGGCACCGGTCACGGTGCAATGGATCTGGGCCCTGGCACGGATCCAGGCCTGGCACGGATGTTCCTGATTTCGAGGTTTCAATTCATGTACCCTCCGGTAAACATACAAAAAACTATGGAAAATCACCATTTTTTTGGGTAAATCAACGATTTCAATGGCAATTTTCAATAGCTATGTGAATGTTTACCAGAGGGTATGCCTATTGATGTGTTGCCTCAATATGTCTTAACATGTCTTATGGTGTTTTTTTTAAACAACACACACATATATAATATATATATATATATATGTGTGTGTGTGTATTTGGGAGTTCGTGGCTTGTCTGAATTTATCATTTGGTTGGCCATGGTTTGCCACGGTAGATGTTCAGTTTCGATTTGTTTCCGGCCACATTTTGCAGCTAGCATTTTGTTGGTCGGTTTGGAACATATGTTTTCATAGCTTTTGAGGTCACTCTGGCTTGCAAAATCCCCATGAATGTCAATGATTTCTATGTTACCCTCCGGTAAACATACAAAAAACTATGGAACATCACCATTTTTCATGGGCAAATCAACTATAAATGGTAATTTTCCATGGCAAACTGTTAGTTTCACCATTTTTCATGGGTAAATCCACTATAAATGGCTATTTTTAATAGCTTTTTCTACGTTTACCAGGCCGGGTTTCCCGTCCGATTTCCCGCGAGTTTCCCACATCAGTTTCCCACATCCTTTGAGGTGGGCCTGTCCCGGTGGCGCAAGCACGTGCGGCCGGCCTTGCATGCCAAGCACAAACGCGCCAAGCGAGACAAGCTGGGGAAGAAGCGTGGCACCTTGGTGGTTGATCTGGGTAAATAGGGATTTAATGGGATATGATGGGAATAGAATGGGACTATTATGGCATTGGATATAATATATATATATACACATATATCTGGGTAAATTTGATCACGACCTCACTGCGACCTCACTCACTGGAAATCATGGTTAGATTGAGGGAAATCATCCCAAAATGGCATTATTTCAGGTTAGTGAAATAGTATAATTTACCCAGATGAATGATTGTTGGTCAATGTATGATAAGATATGGCAAAAAAAATCATCATAATACACTAACTATACATAATCGTCATCTAACTATCATTATCATTGATCACCATAAAGATAATAATCATAGGCATACGTCATAATAGTAGGAATAGCACTTTGACTATTATCACTAGAATACGTTCTTTTGAAGGGAGGTGTTTCCCTCATCATAATCATTATAGGTAAGTGATTCCCACAATATTAGTTGAATACTTTATACTATACACACATGCTGGGCTTTCATGTTGAAGATGTTCAGTGTGGGATCAAATCCCCCAACCCTGTTGAACTATTACACTGAGTGAAGGTCTTCAAGCTGTGGACCTTTACACAACTTTCATTTGTAAAGCCCTCGGCGCTGAAGCGCCATAGCATGTCAAGATATGTGGGGAAGGTGATATTGTACGAGAAATCTCAAGGCTTTAGCCACTCATCAAAACATTATCTAGTTCATTCCGGGCCAATGGAATATCCTGGCTGTACTACTACTTAATAACATCCTTCATATGACGTTTGGTATTAAGTAGTACAGCCAGGATATTCCATAATACATCCTGGTTAATACATCCTGGTTATATAGTGTAATAACACTATTCTACGAATGGTGATGGCCCATATTTTTCCTGCATGAACTGGACCATGATTTCACGATAAGTCACGTGGTTTTCCGTCACTGGAATGATGGCAATTGCATTCGGGGAATCATCATGATCATCCCTGCATGGCTGTTGCAAGTCAGCCAGGTTTTAATGGTAATTAAAGAGTTTACGAACTGGAAAATCACGATTTTTGACAGGTAAATCATCTTTGAATGGTACATGTTCAATAGCAAACTTTTGATTGAGTAGAACGATAATATTTTGCTAAAACTGGGCTTGGCGAAGGGTACTTCAATATACCTTAACATACCCTAACATACCCTATAACCATCATTAATCACTACAATGTTTTGTTCAAAATGCCGAGGTGTTTCCCAAATTGCTCCCTACTTTATGGATCTTTATGGGTGGATCATGGTCACTATCCAGTTGCTAAGTGGAGATTATTATCCAAGCAGCCGTAAAGCAACCCATCCATATTAGGTTCAACCCATCCATACCCATCCATCATCCATATCACTGATGAGATGATGGAAGACTTACAGTTAGGATGGTTGCGAAATCCGAATCACCAGGTGCTTTATCCCATCATAATCCCATTACATCCCACTATTGACGGTGTTTCATTCATAGTTACCCAAGAGTGACCAACTGGTGATTCGGATGTCGCGACCACAGATTGGTCCAGGGTTTGCTGTCCCATTTCTGGACGGCGATTTGGGATGCAAAACTCGCGCAATGGTGAGTTCGGGGATCATGATCCACTGTGGTTAAAACAATGCCATGGTTACCATCCCCCAGTCATCACCATAAATAGATAAATAATTAGGTGCTATATGTTTCCCATTCCCAGTCATGGGTGGTAAACATGGCATTGTTTTACCCACCCATATTAAACCATATTAAACCATATTAAACCACATTAAACCACCATTTTTGATGGTTAAACCCTGAATGTCATTTTCCATGCCCCATGCCACATCCCTCCCGAGTATCCGGCTCAGGCATGGAGCCAAAGACCTTGCGCAACCGCGCCATGGAGCGGACTCCGAAGTCGCCCTCTTCGACCAGGGAGGAAGAGACTCCAAAGGAGAAGCACTGGGAAGTGATCATCTCCCAGTTTCCCATAGGATTTATGATGATTTATGATGGATATATCTCTAGTAATCTATAGTGAGATGGGATTATAATATATTATAATCCAACAAACTCTGGTTGGTGGTTTCAAACATGACTGGATTATTTTCCATTTCATATATGGGATGTCATCCTTCCCATTGACGAACTCATATTTTCCAAGATGGTTAAAACCACCAACCAGAGCATGGAAAAGCATCATTTTCTCTGGTTTCATGTGAATTTTTTGGGGTGTAAATATGTGTAAGCTGTGGTGCGGTGAAATTGTGGTCTCCAAACATGGGAGAAACCATCTGATTATGGGTCCAAATGTGTCATTTTTAGGTTTCCAGTCCATCACTATCGATCCCAAACTACCTATTTATGTTCAAAAATCAGCATGATTTGGGGAAGCAATAGAATTTTATTGGCATCCATAACTATTGATCCCTTCAACATGGACGGTTGACCTGGAAGTTTTTACGTGGAAAGTTTGTCACCAACGCCCTGACAGGACCCACATATGGACCTGGTGATCCTCAACCATTCCTAGTTTCACCCCAGTCATGCCTGGGAAAACGTTGGGGTAGCGAAAAGTATATCATTCTACGAATTTCTGCTGGTTTCCACTAGTTCAGTTTCCATTTCTTGTACCTAGTGTGGTAAATCAATTTTCATTTTTGGTTTCTAGGGTCCTTCGCCCCCTGATTAAACATTCACTATTCTAAGGTAAATCCAATAAACCCCAACATAATCGCCATATTGAAGAGGGCTTATGAAAGGATTCCTTCCATTTGTAGTACGGAAAAGACTTGGTCCAGAGGCTTGTTCCAACCTTGGAAGTTCAAGTGATTTGGATTGAGTACCCTCTGGTAATTTAACAGTATGCGAACCTGAAAATGGCCCATTTGGTTCGTTGATTTACCTATTAAAGATGGTGATTTTTCCAGTTCGCGATGTTAGTTTACCAGAGGGTCATCAATTTTTGAGGGTGAAGTCCTGGCTGTTTTGAAAAACATCCCCAAACAGAATCTGGCCGTAAAAATTCGGCACTCAAACGCCTTACGAAACGCCAGTCCCAACAACGATTCATTGTCAAAGAACATTATAATTATAAGCGGTTATAATATTATATAATTATAAGATTCATTCCCATTATTTAAACCAAATAACATTCACTATGGATGAGCATTGGATTAAATGAACACCACCTCACAGGACCCGGACGACGCTGGTGAGAAAGCTGAAGAGGTCCCAGTCCCAGATGCGTCCGAAGAAACGCAGGAAATGGGCGAGAAAGCCGTGGAAGCGACTTGGACACCGATAGGGCGAAAGTTGTTTGGATCCACCAATTTCCATATGGGAAATGTGGAAGGAAAAGAACCTTTCAAAGCTGGAGGGAAAATCCGCCAACATGAGGAATTAGCCATTGAAGATAAGGGTTTGAACGATAAATAATGGATTTGGGTTGGGTCTGTCTGAAAAGTGTGTATTATTTATCCATCCATTTATGATGTTGTGGCCATTTGAAACCATTTTGTTTTTAATTTTTAGTTTTAAAGTGTTTAAAGCATCCATTATATCAGTAGGAATTCCCATTTAAGGGCATAGTTACTAAGTTTGTGGGGATATTCTCTTACATATTCCTGGTTGGTGGTTTGGAACATGGTTAATAATGGTTAATCTATGGTTAATAATTGGAATAGCAATATTTCTGGTTGGTGGTTTGGAACATTTGGATTATTTTTCCATATATATTGGGAATTTTATCATCCCAACTGACTTTCACTCCATCATTTTTCAGAGGGGTGGCGAAAAAACACCAACCAGATACTGTATATTAACCATATATCAACCATATATCAACCATAGATTAACCATTATATCAACCATAGATTAACCATTTATATCAACCATAGATTAACCATTTATATCAACCATTGGTGGCTCAACCACCAAGCAGTTATATATGGTAGGTACCTCCAATCGCCATGGCGACATTGGGAAATCCCCCAGATGGGAGCCATGGTGGATTTTCCAGCCATGGAGCTGATGACACCGGAGGGTGCTGTACAAATCCAAATATCTGGGTAAATAGGGATTTAATGGGTTAATAGTCTCCAGATTTATGAGTTTATCATGTATTTATCATGTTTTATCATATGTTTTATCCAGATTCACAGGTGATAATGTACCCTCTGGTAATTTAACATAACTATGGAAAGATCCACCATGCTATTAATGGGAAAATCCACTATTTCGACTGGGTCATTTTCAATAGCAAACTGTTAAATTACCAGAGGGTAATGGCATATGATGGGAATAGAATGGGACTATTATGGCATTGGATATAATATATATATATAATGTATAAGTCTGGGTAAATTTGATCACGACCTCACTGTTCTCCCAAACCCTGGAATCATGGCTTTAGATTGAGGGAAATTATCCCCAGCCATGGCCGAACTATTCAGGTTAGTGAAATATTATCATTTACCCAGAAATATATCCAAATCCTAGACATGTAGAAATGAGAGATAGAATCAGACAGAACATTCATATCCTTGAGGGTTCCCCTGTGGTTTTGGGTTTTGGGCTTTTGGATGGGTTGAAACCCATGGAATTGTCCCCATCTCCCTGTTTCGCCACCCGCCGCACCACGACCCCCAAGGAGCTCCCTGCACCCGAAACACCTGCAGAGCAAGAAGTGGTGGAGCAGACTGAAGACCTTTGGGTCGGCAGTGTGAGGGCAGCCACATGAGCCAGAATTGGCATGTTTGAACATAAATAGGAGAGAGAGAACGGACTCTGTGTTTCCCACTGAAGATATATTGGAACAATATTGGAACATATTTACCACCAAAATTGGAAAAAACACAAAACATATGTTGGGGTAAATGCCCATAGTTTTGGGGTTAACAAGGGTCCAGGTTTAACAACGCCCAGTTTAACAAATTGTGTTTTGAAACCTTTCAGGGATATTTGGTCGGTTCCTCGGGTCTTTACAACTAAGATAAAAACAACTAAACTCACTGACCAAGCCTGATAAATGAAGGTAAGTAATGTTTTTTTTAAACCCACCACACGGAGGGCACAGTCAAAAAAAAAACGTTTGTTCCCTAACATTGCGCACCTCAGGTCAAGCGGGGGTTCAAATGAGAACCCTCTTGGTTCTACATGATCAGGATGACTGCAAACAAGCGATTAGGACAATAATACAGTGACGAGGTGATTTACTGTATGATACTGTATGTAATGTGGTAAAAACAATGTCATCAACCACCCATGACTGGGAATGGTTTATATATATATACCACCTATAAGAATGGTGATGACTTGGGAATGGTTTATGGCATTGTTTTACCCACATTATTTACGAAAGCGTGTTTTTTTTTTCCCTGGTTCTGGAAAAGTGTAACAGGAAGACATCCCCATGGTCCCTACAGGGATCTGAAGGGTGGGGAGAGATGATCAGGCGTTACTGTAGACGTGGGCAGTAAGGTGGGGGTAAGGTGGGAAGCCAAAAAGCTCCATTGCACCAACAGTTTACTCATCTATAGCCTCGAAGTTCATTGAAATATATATATATATATATGGGCTATAGACTAGGTGTATATTTTTTTACAACCTTTTATGACTCTATGAAACAATACATATCATAACTTGGTACAACTTGTTGATTTGCAAGGATTCGAGAGCG
>Ga0126342_10002245_pt1 | contig 29639 bp, 28 predicted proteins | sample Cyp1metagenome_FD_92528 | JGI IMG/M metagenome (GOLD analysis project Ga0126342, IMG submission 92528) | Coral microbial communities from Lord Howe Island, Old Settlement Bay, Australia - Cyphastrea 1 metagenome | ecosystem: Host-associated > Invertebrates > Cnidaria > Coral ...
AGCTCCAGATCTCAGTGGACCTCAAACGCGAGCTCCAGATCTCAGTGGACCTCAAACGCGAGCTCCAGATCGCAGTGGACCTCAAACGCGAGCTCCAGATCGCAGTGGACCTCAAGCGCGAGCTCCAGATCTCAGTGGACCTCAAACGCGAGCTCCAGATCTCAGTGGACCTCAAACGCGAGCTCCAGATCTCAGTGGACTTCAAACGCGAGCTCCAGATCTCAGTGGACCTCGAACGCGAGCTCCAGATCGCAGTGGACCTCAAACGCGAGCTCCAGATCGCAGTGGACCTCAAACGCCAGCTCCAGATCTCAGTGGACTTCAAACGCGAGCTCCAGATCGCAGTGGACCTCAAACGCGAGCTCCAGATCGCAGTGGGTTGGAGCTCAGACCTCGACCGCGAGCTCCAGAGTCAGTGGACACTGCCATGCCTCAACCAGGCTCCAGTTCTCAGTGGGCACTGCCGTTGAGGTCCGGAAGTGCCCACTGAGAACAGGAGCTCGCGGTTGAGGTCCGGCAGATCTGGCGCTCGCGGTTGGGGTCCGGCAGTGCCCATGTCAGAGAGAATGTCAGAATAGATGCCCGATAGAATGCCAGAATAGCAGGTCAGATAGAATGCCAGAAAGAATACCAGAATGAATGCCAGAAAAGATCCAGATAGGATGTCAAATAGACGCCAGATAGAATGCCAGAATAGAACGTCAGAATATATAGAATGCCAGAAAGAATGCCGGAATAGAACGTCAAACAATATATGCCATATATACTTCCAGATGAGATGTCGGAAACTATGACAAAATATTTTGTCACGGCGGGGATCGCTCGAAGTAAGGCAATTCTTTTCCTTGAAGGTGACCAGAAGAGACCAAATTAGCACCAAAGTGGTCCAAAAACCGGCACAGCTGGATTTCCAGGCTCCTATTGCCTTTTTGAGCCGATATATGTACACTGCTCGGCAAATGTCACAGCAAAATCCGATGAAGCTGGGCTCAGCATCGGCTTATTTTGAACCAAGGTAGTCTTGGGGCTCGAGCAGGGGATGACCTCCAACCAACACAAAACAAAACCTAAATACGTTTGAAATAGGTTTGGTCGGTTTGGTAATTATATATAATTATATAACGGGCACTTCCCACGTGACTTTATTTTTTTGTCGTTTTTTTGTTTGGTTGGGCACACATTCCTTGCAAACAGCTTCAGATATGATTAGCATTAGTCAGCCAGATAGCCAACCGAAGGCCTAGCCGATACTGGGCCTGTGTCAGGCCATTTGGAGGTTGTGTTCGAATATGTTGAATCCATATTGGGCCTATTTTGAGTCTACGTCACTTGGCACTGGCGAGGAACAATTTGAGCTGACAGAAAGGATTTCCATCATCCCACCAGCGGGGCCCAATTTCTGGCCGTCAATGCGTGTCAAGGAAAACGGTCGACAAATTAGCGGGAAAAAACAGGGCATGTGAATTAGCCCTCATTGACCTCAACGAATCCTGCCTGTCTGCCTGTGATTCTTCCTTCAAAGATTTTGCATCTTGACAGCTTTGTCTTCCAGTTTGCCAGCCGGTCTATTGGTGCTGTTGTGGTCTTGAGGGTCTTTTTGGAACGTCCATGACTGTTGAAATGTTTTTGCAAAGTCGCTCTTGAGGTTTTGCCTCTGTACAGTAATTTGCAGAGGCATTGAAACAGACCAGAATATACAATTCCGTTTCTAAAGCAGGCGCAGGTTGCAAGGTCTCCTTCGTGCCTACTGGTTTAAGATAGTTTTTTTTAGAGGCGTTGTAAATCAGTCATGCGCAATTGTCTGAGCGAAAGGTCAGATGAGCTTGATGCAGGGGAGCTTGCGGGTAGAATAGTGAAGGAGGCGGGGAGGGAGGCTCTGCATTTGTGCTTAATCTCACGAGTTCATGTTTCAACCCTGTGCTTTCTGCTTCTGGTAGCACTTCCGCCTCCACTTGGTGCAAAGCAGGCAGATTGCATTGCTGATGTCTTGTCTTGGATGGAAAACCACGGGATTTGTTGGGGCAAGGAACTCAAGGGACTTTGCAGATTCGACCTGCTTGGACTTGGAGACGTTGAGCCAGTGATTTTTGATATCTTGGATGGATTTTCAACAAAGATTTCGATGGTGCAGCGACTGAGTTGCCCGTACTGTAACGAGTGTACATCTGAAGGTTTTTTCCCTTGGACTATTCCGGCTTCCATTGCTTTACCAAGGCTTGCCAGACCAGCGCAAATTTGCTCGGTTGTGCGAGGCACACAGATAACATCTAAGAATCCATATGAAATCTATTGACGACATACGGACGATGTGTTGGAAAAAAGGCTGCAACTATTTTGAGAGCGCACAGAGTTTAAATACAACATTTACCCAAACGGTGTGGCCAACAAATTCCAGGGTTTGTGCACATGGACTCGGGGCACTGACAAAGAGGTTGCAAAAGATTCCTGACAGTCGTGTCTTCTCGCAGGTGTGTTCTATTCGTGGTGTTGCGCTCCAGGTCTTTGAACGTGAACTCAAACTGCCTGCCAGGGCAAGTAGTTTGAACAGCTTTCGATAATTTTAGGTTTCGTGGCAGGGACACTACTTCGGATGCATCGGGTGTCAGCTCTTGTAGCAGGCACAGTTGAGGTCCGTGGGGACGACTGTCCGACATTATCTTTTGAATTTACGCTTTTAAACTCACATTTTCTGATGTTATGCTGGCGCGCTATTTACCGTCCCATAAAAACCATGGTCGGAGGGCTGTAATGTTCACTTGCACGTGCACATGTGGACGCCTTTGTTGGAGGTTCGGGGCCGTTGGTTTGGGGTTGGGGCAGTAACGTTCACTTGGATGTGCACATGTACTGGATTATATAGCTTATATACAAATATATATATATATATACAATATAAATTTAAAGGTTAGGGGGTTGGGATGGGGTGGGGCAGTATAACATTCACTCGCACTTGCCCACGTGCTCGTTGATGCTACGCTCTTGCCTCTTTCGTAACTTTCCAACACGCTCTTGATGCTATGCTCTTCATTTTCTCATGTACTGTGACTTCCAACATGCCCTTGATCCTACGGTCTTGAATTTCTCATGGCACTTCCAACACGCTCTTGATTCTTGATTCTACGCTCTTCCTGGAAAAGATTTGGATTCAATTGTCGAAACTGTAAAAAAAAATGCAATGGCGAGCCCACCTCGTTTTTGAAAATAATTCCCTGTAAAGGTATGTAAAGGTTGCAAACGTGACTAAAACAGGAACCTTTTTTGAAGCAACATGCAACTCACGAAATCCAAGAGTTACTGCAGCGCCGTGACGTATATCAAATGGTAGGCCGGTAATTGGCACGCCGGGATGCGTCTTTCGTGATATGTAAATATCCTTCAAAGTGCCCTCAAATCAGACTCTTTGGGTTGGCTTATACTGGTAGAGTCTTGGAGATGCTTGGAGATCTTAGAGTCTTACAGAGAGTGAATTCTGCCAGCTTTTTGAAAACTCGAAGCATAGATGCAGCTGGAAGGCCATGGAAGTGCTTCACTTTGGTGCACCGAGCGCTGATTGCCTGAGCCTCATAAGTGGTTCTCCGTTCAAAATCTTTGCTGCTGCTAGATCTTGGGCATGCTTGAGATTGAACCCATCTTGATTCTAAGTTTGGTGCTTTGCTGCTCTTCACGACATTGCTGAAACTGAGAGACCAAGAACACATACAACAAGCCTTGGTAAACCCTTCTCCTGCACAGTCGGCCTGTGTTGATTCTATTTTTGGGATGCAATGAATGAAGGACATTGAGAATGCAGGCGGGGATCTAGTTTTCCACACTGCAATTTAACAGCAATTCGTTCTCCGAACCTTCGGGCTCTAGCTTCCTTCAGAACGCCTACAGGTCTTGGTGCACAGACAAATTTATCTGCATAGCTCACAAAACACCGGAAATGTTTAGGACCGACCACATCTATACTTGACCGGAAACTTGTTTATCAACAAGAATCGTCGAGCTGCGCGTTTTGCAGCCTAGAGACTGCATGGAAGTCTTGTGTGCTTTTTCATGTTTTTGCTACGGTCGCATCCAAAAGATATTGATTTGCAGGGCAGGTCCATTGCATCATGTACAATCTTTATTGAAGCCCATAATCTCAGGATGGATTGGCCTCAATGCAATAACACATGTCAGGCTCATCTGCTTGAGTTTGGCCGAACGGCTTCCTTGTCCCATACGAGCCGACATCGCCCGCACATACGATCAGAAGGTTGCTGCGCGCAAAAACAACATATTAAAGATTTAGAAAGCCAGATTTAAAGAAACAATCAAAACCCAAAGGGATTTAAACTCCCTGCTTTAAACGAAGAAATAGAACCGCATCTATGTCAGATTCGAACGCAGCGCAAACTACTTTAGGGCTCTTTTCGGGCCAATGTGTCACATCTCCCTGCGGTCTGTGTGGTGGCCACCTCACTCTATAGGGTTTGCCTTCGTGCAGTTACGAGTTGACTCTGCTTTGATTGCAGTTTCCCCTCACAGGCGGAAGACATTGCTAGATGTTTGAGTCTGCCTATTCAATGCCAGAGGTCCTTGTCATTGTCCAATGAACCCAAATGGCTGGACTAGGGATTGTTTGTCCTTCGTTCTTCATTAACTCTTACTTCACAACTTTACACGGAAATCAAAATTGCATCATGATAAAAAGAAAGCGCACGCGAGATTCCGTATGTCTTGGCACAACTCTTTGTTGCACCACAAGATGGGATCCTTATTCTCAGACTTTTGAACATAAGATGCACTGTATACCTCAAGACATTTTCCAGCTTACCTTGGAAGTTTGCAAGAGGTACTTCTCATTTTCGCACCTCTGCTCTGAAAGTCTGGGTCGTTGGTAGAAGTGGCAATTCCCACTGTGCACTTCCTTCTGATTCCGTGAGACATCATTGAAATCATTGTTGTACAGACCACGGTCGATTCTGATTTTCTCATGACTCGTGGCCTCAGTTCGCAAGGTGAACAAAGTCAGCATATGGAGATGCCGTGGTTGTCAAAGTCGCAATGGCTTGCGCAGCTTGCTGAGCTTGCGCGGCTTGCGTACCACTCCTGCCATTAGGCGCGAGGATAACCTTAGTGAAGGTTGATGCATTTTACACTTAGCAGCTGCGTCCGCCTTGTCATTCCAGATTCTCAGGTTCTGTTCTGGAATGAAAGGCTACAATTTGAACTTGGATGACGTCTTGCCGTGTGGAGGAATCTATTGGAAAGAAAACTCGATACCAAGGACACCCAAGCACTCTCACTTTCTGAAAGACATGTTGAATCTTTGTCGCGAGCCCTGGGGCCCTGGGGCTTGCCCAACCTCACCAGAACCAATATCAATGGCTGACATGCAGTCAGTGGCAATGCAAACTTTGCCAATATGCGAACCATTGCAAACCACACGAGAAGCAGATCTCCACCAGCTTTTGACCATTGTGAAAATAGCTTCCGCTTCAGCTCTGAAAAAGCTGACCTTCACCTGGCCACCAGAAGAATCAGAGAAGGTATGAAGACAGAGGAAACGCACAAAAGTCATCTTGCCTCGCGCAATCCGTAGCCACCCGCAGAAAGTGTCCGGGGTGGCTGTCTCAGTCTCAAAAGCTTCACCCGCAGTGATGCCAGCAAAGCCGACAATCATCGACCTGGAAAATTCAGACAAAGCATCTGCCAGCATCTGCCATCAATCGTTCTTCTGCATGGTTGCCAGTAGGAGTGATGCCAGATCTCACGTGTGAAGTAGCTGGGCAATATGATGTGAGGTCTGATAGGATTTGTTGTGCACTGAGTTGATGATCTTCCAGAAAAAACTGACTCTGGAAAGCATACCAAACTGAGCATCCCGAAGCTAAAGCATGCTGTGGAGTCCGCTTGTTGTCAGCGTTGAGGGACTTGCTACATAGATTGCTCTTGCTGTCGCATGAAGTCATTGATCCACTTGTGTAGAACATTGGGGTCATCTCCAGCCCAACATGAGACTTGACTCTGCATGACCAAAGGTATCAACTCCTCCAATGAGATTTCCATCAAGGGATGTACTTAAAGTATCTCAAAGTTCAAGTCGAAAGTTGCTGACGTTCATGATAGCGAAGAGCTGCGGCCAAAAACTGATGGAGAGTGCTGCAAGCAGGATCCTAATTCCAGCCACAAACCTCTGCACCGTGGAAATATATGGTGAGGCTAACATAGACTAGCCACCTGTCACAGGTTGGGACAAGCGTTTGTTTTGTTAAAACTATTCTGTGCAGGCCAGTTTCCAAGCCCACTAAGTTTTGCTCATCAACTAGAGTGCAAAATGTTGCGAGACTATGCAACATATTATTATTATTATTTATTATTATTGGTATTTTTTTTACTATTATTATTATTGTTACTATTATTGTTATATATATATGCGTATATATATATACATGTTTTTTAAAGATGTGATGTGCAAGTGCCCCAAGGCATGGTCTCCGAGGCAAGAGGGACAAATGGATTTCACTCTCCAAGATTTGCAGATACTTTGCTGACATGTGTTCAATGATGTAATCTATTCATATGAATTCATGTTTTTCATAGATTTATCTTTACTTCACAATAATTCGGTTCATTTCTGTTTGCTCCTTTCGCTCTGAACTTTCAGGGCGAAACACGAGACAATCCGAAAGAACCTCATCACAATTTGCTCCAGCGACGCGTTGACAAGAGCATCCTGACAAGAGTGCTGAGTTTGCCTTCGCTACCAGAGGCCCCTGTTGAATCTTGACTGATGTCAGTCTCACCCCATTACTTTCCTTGTTTGAAGGATCACTCAGAGGTGCAAGCGCTGATGACACACTTGTGCGGACCTCACTTTTGGAAGGCACAGCACAACAGGCGTTGATCATGAAAACTGCCCCAAGGCGTCATATGTCCAGCGAGTTATGTTCGAGAAACGGACAGTGAGGGTGTCAGAAAAAAGACCAACGATCTACTCTGTCAGTTATGCCTGAAGTTCTGGCAGTGCAGGACTGCTTTCTACTCTGAAGCAGGAGGTGCTTGGAACATCACTGCAAGTCATCAAGCCGTCCCGCGAACAAACTTGATTCAGAATCAAAGATTTGGACATTTGGGCATCTAGAATCAAACATTCATAGATTTCATAGTTTTCATAGATTTCAGCTGTGACAGTTTTTTGGACTGTGGCCGACTGTGGCAGGTTAGCGCTCGCACTGAGTCAGTTGATATCCTTCGAGGCAGGTTGGAAGTTCTTGAGCATGTGACTCAGGTGACTCAGGTGACTCAGGTGACTCAGGTGACTCAGACCATCTTTCATTCTTCACGAATCATTCGTGGCCATTCAGAAGGAAGTAGTAAATCGTCTCATTTTAGAATGTAGTAAATATATGTACATAATTGTATATATATATATATATTAGTATTAAATTAATATGGGAATATGTAGTACTGTATGCATACATGATGCATTTCTATTGTCTTGAAACGTGAAAACTTAAGACACCATGGAGCATCGGGGAGGACTCCGCGCACAACTTCAGTGCTCAGGTCCAGCATGCCAAGTCAGTGGTCTCCACCACTTGAGCTGTGGGAGGACCTGCAATTTACAGCCGCAGGGATTTGCGGATGATGGAAACGATGGGAAAGGAATGGAAAGGATATCTTTAATGATATGTGTGCAATTCCCGAAGAGGTAGTGAAGAGGTGTCACGACTTAGTGACTTAGTGGCACTCAGTGGTGCTCAAATTTGCCGAGCTCAGCAGGGCCAAGCCCCATGGCCCATGGACTCGGCTGAACTCCAAGGCGCTATAGTTCGCTATAGGATGCTAGCTACAAGGCGCTAAGCTGAACTAAGTCCGCTAAGTTGATCTAAGTTGGTGGTTCAATCATTGTTCAATCTAGTTCAGACAATTAAATACAATTAACATAATTTTAACAGGTTCTCATGCCTCTTGGTAGGATTTGATGGGCGCATCGGCTCCAACACCATTGGAGGCTAGAGACTAGTTGGGTGACGCAGTTCGGCGGTGTGGTTTTGCAGTGTGGTTTTTCAGGAGGATTGTAGGATTCGGCCAAGCAATCTTCTTAAAGCTATTCAGTGGCCACGCCGAACCTCTGGCGGCTGTTTGCACGGGAATCGCATGGTTGGATGACTCATGTTCAAAGGGAATGGAAAGAAAAGATCGGGCAAACGTGATGATCGAGAGATATACTCACCACTATCACTGCATTGCGACATTAATCACTATCATGACCATCATCATGACCATGCCATGACCACTAGGACTAGCTTTGAGACCCGTATATCTTTATATAATGTAGCAGTGAGTCTGAAGGCTGAGAAACTCCAAACTATAAAATGCGTAGGGTTAGCGTGGCACTAATTGCAGGTGTTTTAGAGAGTATCGTATACACTCCTTATACTGTATATTATATATATATGCTATGCAAGTGACCCCAACTGATCAAAAGCCACCCTTTCTGCTGCGGCCCTGCTTCGAAATTATTATAACAAAACCCCCCAGGAATTGGAATATTCCTTTTTCATCTTTCTCCGAAGGTGAAGGTTTGATTGCTTTGTGCATTTCCTCTCTGGTACTCTTCTGCTCTGGGACTCTTGCTGCACGCCTGCTTCTTGACGCCGCAAGACCTTGAGCGGTCTGCATTCTATATACAAACGGTTGGATTCATCATTCATCACGATCATCACAAGGTCTTCTTAAATTGTTGGGCTCCTCGACACAACTTTTTAAAGTGAAAACGTACTGTTTGCCATTGTCTGCCTTGAAGGCTGTGGATGCCTTCAAACAGGTCTCTGAAGCCGTGGCAGAAGTCCCGATCTGAAGCTTGCAGCAACTTGCAGAGACTCGAATTGGCAGAGGTCTGCTTTGACTCTGAGTTTTCTCCTTTTATGCTCAGGCACGCAGAAAGGCGCTCACTGCTGAGTGCTTGTGTAGATGCATTCTGTAAAGATAAGCTCGGCAAAGTGGTGACAGGCTATGCGGAAGGGAGAAGAGACAGCCATGAAAGCCGAGGTTTGGGAAGCTTTCCATCCTTTGTGGTAGATGGTTCAAGCTTTGCATTCTGAATTTTTACTTTTATCATACAATATGTTCTTTTGCGGTGCTGCAGGTCTTGGAAATAATTCATTGATGCCCTTACCTGTGACTCTTTCTATTTTACTCTCTACTAATTTGTTGTCATCCAGCGCTGGGCGAAGGGCTTGCAGTGTCGAATCGTTTAATTCACCCCCATTGCGCAGCAGAAAAAACCAAACTATTTCTGTGTTGGAGGCCTTGAAGGCCAGTGCTGCAGAAAAGTTGCGCCAAGTGTCGGCCAAAGCAATAGCAACCTCTTCATCCGACCTTCATCCGACCTTCATCCGACCTTCATCCGACCCAGTTATTGCTGTTATTGCCATGTAGTCAATCACAGTTAATTTCTCTGTTCATCAAGACACTCACCAGTTGACCTCAGGTCACATGGGCTGAGTCGCAGGCGACCAACTTTCTTGCTGTGTGGAGTCGATCGAAACACATCTTTGCGTCTGGAGGCTGCTGCCAGGGAGGCTGAAATTGAGCTGTTAAAGCAGCATCTTCGGGAGCAGGCCACAACTGTAGGAACATCTCACAACCAGAAACCGATATCTTGGCAACGAACAAATCTTGGCTAAACGCCGACAACTCGGTGGAATTGTGATACAGCTGGCCAGCAGCTGCCCCGGTTGCTCAGCACCGTTGAGTGGGACCTACCCAGCGCCCCTTCAACTCGGATCCACTCAGAGCGCTCCATAACCTCTAGATCCAAGTTGTCCCATATTTCTGTTGGTAACATCGCCAAGCCCATCAGCCCTATGACAAGTCAATAATCTATTTGAGAGAGGAATGTAGGGCTAATGTACATATCATGTTCAAATTCGTGGCTACATGTCATCTACAGTGTATGTATTTGGTACATGATGTCAGGCTGATCACGCCAAGGAGCTTGAAGTTGAGCGCCGGGAAGGCTGGAAATCTGTTGAAGTGTTGAAGGCAGTCTTTCTTAAAAGATTCTGCTAAAAGAATTGTGTTCAGGCCGAAATCGCAGAAACATGCTCAACGTGATGGACGCTGATGAGGTAGCGTATCAAGAGCAAACGGTGGATGATCATTGCTGCTTGCGAAAGAACCTCTGCACTATACTACCGTTTGAATGTTTGCGATATCAGAAACTTCGGTTGGGCCACGGACTAGTGACTATATAGTGACTATGGAAGTTTTGTGAGGTTTTGACACCTTGGAATGCCAACATTCACACAATGTTTGTGCGCGAGGCAGAAAGAAGAGCCACTGCTCTGTCCTTGAAATATCACGCGTCGAAGGTGAAAGACTACGTCGCTACGTCGTACGTACATGTTTGTACCCAATGTCTTTTGTTAGGTACTGTTAGGTTCTGAGAAATGTTCCGAGAAGCGGAGAAGCTGAGATTGAAATGAGCTGGAAGCTAAGATTGAAGAAGTTTGCAGCTTACGAACCTCCTCTGCGGAGGTGCAGACAGCGTGGAGACGGCGGCAACGCAAAGCCCGTGTGCAGCTGAAAGCAGCAACTTGACTTCACTTGGGCAGCGAAAAGCGTTGAATGCGGTTTAGGAGCTACGATTGGATATGCAAAGTCTTGCGTGAAGACTGTGTATTGTGAATGTCATCAAGCCTTGATTGGCTGTGGAAAGAGCAGTTGAACATTTTGATTTGAATTTCATTTAGGTGCTCCTTCTGCAGTTCCAAATCCGGCGTTGGCAGAAAAGACGCCAATCTGCGGCGCAAAGAATCCAGAAACACTGGCAGCGTACTTAGATGGGTCGAAAAAGTTCGCGCAAAGCACCGATGTATGAGGACATCTGAGGATACAATTTGCGGGTGCACCAATCTGGGCTGAACCCTGAACCCTTTATTGTGTGGGCGCAAACATTTTGAGTACCTTTCTTGCACCCTTCAAAAAGATGACGCTCTGCCCATAGTCCAGGTACTCGTTGCATGTTTGGAAGCTTGTCAAAACCTGAGGCTTCTCAAGAGGACTCAAGCGAATGATGACGTTCGGTGAGAACTTGCGCTTGAGGCAGAGCACGAGCTCTGGGCAATTTGCGGAAACAAATTGTTTGCATTTCATGGATGGTCATGGGAACGCAAAGAACGTTGCAAGCAGGACTCGCTGCAAGAACGCCTATTTGGAAAACTAAATAGTATATATGCGGACACGCACACACACACACAACTTATACACAATCCCAATGACAACTTAATCAGACTGAAAGAGCAGACATGGTGTTTTGCATCGAGTGTGTTGGAGAGGGATTCTCATTGTGAGCTTCAGCGAGCAGAAGCAAGACGCTTGACAGGATGGTCGGAGTCTGAGCTCAAACCCGTCCTGTCATCCTGTACTGCCAGATTGAAGCACAACGCTAAGAAGACAATTTCATCTTTAGAAGGATTTTGTTCTGGAAACACTTTCCAACACTTCTTCACAAAACAGCCCGAAACAACACTCATATTTATACTCATATTATTTCATATTCTTTCTCAATCCAAGGCCCACACTGCTGCGCCTCAATCCCTGAAGCCCAAAGATGGCTCCGGAGACTTCAACACAGATTGGAAAGAAGAAAAAAGGAAATTGAAATCATTTGAAATCTAACAATATCTCACATATGAAATCATTTGACCGACCTTTTTATGGGCAGTCCTATTTCAGGGCAGACAAGTATCCGCAGAACTGATCTTCCCTGTTCGCTGAGATTGGCCTGCATTTCTGTATATTTGTCTTTCATATTAGTGACCAGTGAGCGAGTTGACCAGTTCAGGGACGACTTTGCCATGCCTCACACCAAGCATTGAGCTTCAAGCCATCTCTAAATCTGTCAGCAGAAATACTGTAGCACTTCGAAAATAGGAGAAGAAGCTTCGTCGCAACTTTGTTGCTTCTACTGGTTGGCTACAATATTGTATCCCAGAACGCTAAACACGTTTGATTATTTTAGGACCTTGGTTTCCCTTCGGTGATTTCATATTGCAAGTATTAGATGACAGCTGCGTTGGGTTCCACATGTTGTGGGTGAATCAGAATGAAAGCATGGAAAGAGTTGCACCAGCTCTAGAAATCACAGACCAATCGCGAGCCCAGCTGGTGCTCCACATTGGCCCGACTTATGTGGCATGCCGGGACTAGGCGCCAGTGTCTACATACATATGTATCTGTACATACAAGCTCTATGTATGTAATATACTATATATAATAATATATATATATATACAGGTTCCGCTGCGGCCCTTTCTGTTTTTGTAGTGCACTTCCAAGCTACAAACATTCCAAGATATATTGCTTGCCCGACACGCCAGAAAATTGAGTTCCACAAACGCAGGTTCCAAGATTCGCATTGGACCCATTGATTCACAACAATGACATGTCTGACAAATCCACGAGACGACTGAAGAGGTCGACTTCACGTAAAAAAAAATCCAATTGTGTTTACTTCAGATGTATATAGTTTGAAAGTAGAGCGTCCTTTGCCTGGCTTCACTGCATGAGTGGCAGGTCCAAATGGAGGGAAAGCTGAGCATTCAGAGCCGCGATTCGTTTTGCTTGCTACTTTGAACATCTTTAAACATGGGAAATGGAATCGAATGGATCAGTGTTTTTCAAAAGTGCTGCATGCTCTGGCATGCTCTGGCTCTTGACAGTTTGCCAGGCCTCCAGCGGATCCTTCAGTCCTGCACACAAGAGGGAAACACTTTGAATTCAGATGAAACATGCAGCCACTATCAGCCACTCCTGAATTCAAAGATATTCAAAGCATGCAAATATCTTACGATCTCTCCTTCTCCCAACCCCTATTTCCAGAGTCCCCGACCCATATGACATTGGAGGCTTTCAGCGTCTGTGGTCTCTTAACAGTTTCAAATTCGATCCCAAGGCTTTGGAAAATGGAGGCAGCTACATCTGCGTCATGTTGCAGAGTTCAAGCTGACATCAGTCAATCCTACATGTGAAGTCCGGTCAGGTGGCTATGAGCAGCTGCTCGGCCCTCAGCGACTCAACTGGAAACAGCTTGTCTGCTGACATTCCGTTGAGAACCTGGGCTTCGGCTTTGTGCTTCCTCATACAGATTCATACAGCATGCAGCGCCTAAGTGGGTGCGTCTGAAAATTCGGTTTGCGGCATGCCCCTTTTCTTCCAATCTCTTGTGCCTTCTACATAAGCAGCGAGAATTGCCTTTCAAACGAGGTGCCATATTGGACGGGGCACATAAATGGCAGATGATGATGAGTAAGTAGCACCATTTGGGGTACCCGATTTTGAGACAAATGCCAGTAAGGCCAAGTTAGTTTTTGAGATATGTTGTATCTCAATGTACAGCATCTCATTGCATTTGCAGGCTGAGCATCCAACAACATCAGCATGCTCTCTTGTTGGAGCAAAAGGATGCAGAAATTGCTCACATGAAGGCCAAGATACTGGGTATGCTTGGATGGGGTCACAAGCAGAGGGAAAGGAGCATGTGACCTATGTGCATGTCAATGCATTTCAGCATGTCTCTGTCTAGCGTATTTGCCAGCCGCAATGATCATTTTCAACATGCTAGACTTCCCTAGTCCCTTGACATCAAGATAGTTTAGCAATGTGCCGATTTAGAAAAGGACATGTGGTAATTGATGCGGAGAAGAAACATAACATGTGGGGAGGACTCAGGGAAGTTGTTTTTATAGGAGTCGAGCTGTTGGTTCGCATACGGTCATGACCTGTCAGCTTGGCTTACTTTGGCTCACCCGCGCACTTCTATCGTGCTTTACACTTTGCACTGGCCATATCCATTTACTGTAGCTGCCAGACGAAGAGATAGCACTGTTCCCATGTTGTGTGTGTGTGTGAAACGCGTTATTTCATACGGATATTATTTCACTAATTCAACAAATGCAGGGGGACAGAGCTCTCTGATGCTACTCTGTCGAACGAAGCTATGCATCAGAGATGGAAGCATCCACTGGCCATGGATGCATAGCTGCGAATATATTCCAACGCTGTTGGTTTATACGTCAAAGACTCCTGTGATCTGCGAGACGACGCAGTCTCATGGTGATTTCACATGTCAATCCTGCCTGAAGGTCACCAGGCAGAATGCAGTATTTCCTGCATTCTCTTTGTGTTTCTTTGGGTTTGGTTAAAGATTGCGCTTTCCCCGAACCTGTTTGACAATGTTCGATGAGATGGGTTGGTGCCCAGTTGACGAGCCCTGGTCAACTTTTTGTTGGCAAAGGGCACCGCTTCATGTGAACACAACTTGCCTTCTTGCTTCGTCATCTGGGCGCAGGTGCGAATGTTGGCTGCGCAGGTTGGGATTTCCAGGATCCTTTCCCCTGATAGCTTTGACTCACCGCTTCGGACCTATTTGAATGTCGATTCAAATCATGGCCCTAGATGTCACTGAAATTCCCAGAGATTTGCATTTTGTTTCAAACCTGTCTACAGAACAACAATGTGCCACATAAACGTAGACTTCATAAGGGGAGCATGGGCTGAACGAAGGTGGATGTTGAGTAAGTCTCCGGACAGAAGAGTTTTGCTGGCTTGAGATTTCGGGGCAGAAATTGTGCTGTGTACACCTTCAAATTGCTTGAATCAATTCCTGCGAGGGGCAGACTCCAGAACAAGAAGCTGTGATGGCTGCCTTGCAGACAAAGGACAGAACTCATCTATCAACTGAGACAGGGAAGGATTGGTTCGCCTCGGGTTGATTTATCAAACCATCCACCTGAAAGCTCACAGTGAAATACACTTCAGAGATCGGCTGGCACATTCTCACTGAGAAGTTGTTCTTGTTTGCTCAGCTTCACAATGGCCCGTGCCTAAGCGTTCGCTTGTTGGTTGGTTCAATGATTTGTTGAATGATTGATTGGGAGACTAAGTCCAGCGGATGATTTAAAGTGAAGACTTTCATTGCGTGCGTGATCCAGTCCGGATCAATGCAGGAAGTAAGATATTATACACATATATTTTTTGAGAGCGAGAAATGCAATGAGTGAAAGCTACTGTAGATTTATTAACAGCCCCGTCAGACCGCCTGATTTCCCAACACATTTGTTGTGTACCATCACTGTGATGTGAACATGTGCATTTTGTGGGCAGAATACACTTTGCTTGCACAATCTCTAGGCTAAAGAAGGAGTTGAAACACACAGACACAAACTATATACACACACAATTGCTTCAGAGCGTCCAGGATGAAGAGTGTGCGTTGATGATGGCAGCAAAGCACAAGGACTCTTGAAACCACCCGGATGGAAGACACGGGCTTGCAACTTGCTTCTGCTCGAGGAACTGGAGTTTTTGGCAAACACCTCAGCGTCTGGAACCCGTTATTTAGGGTTGCTCGAAACTGCTGTTTGCTGCAAGGCCAGCTTGCTTCAGATGCGCGAACGCCAGATCGAGGACAGTTGGAACGTAGCACCAAAAACCACCGTTGCGCCCAGTCTGACCTTTTCATCCATCTATATACTCTAGATGTTTGCAAGCAGATGGCTATTGTCACGGAAGGTCCAACTGACAACAAGGATGACGATGATCATGATGACACCACAACGATTGCGATGAAGAAAATCATGAGTTAATCTCACAGCAAAGTAGATGGTGCATGGTGGCAATGGTGAGGACCACCATGATAACAATGAGGATGAGGATGATGATGACCATGATGGGCCGAGGATGAGGATAAATGCAGCTGCACGAGCAAGTGCCTTTGCCCTTTCCTGCTTTCTACTCAGACCTCAAGTCCAGCCGTAGCTTTGGAGGAATTGCAGCTTCAGCTGTCGAACTGGGGAAGCACCAGGCCGGGGCATTTGAAGCATCCCTTTTCAATGAGATGAAGAATTAAAGGGCCTGATAACCCCACATGTCAGGTTCTTCCAATAAGCACGAAACAGGTTTGAAAATGGGATGGGACAGGCAGGAAAGACAATGGAGATGGTGGAAGACAGAGCGGCAAAGAACATCATGTGATTGTGTGAGTGTGCATTGCATGTTTTGTGTGAAAGACTTGTGTATGGAATGGTTGTGTGTGAGTTTTGTGTGAAAGAGTTGTGTGTGGAAGAGTTGTGTGAGACAATGTTGTGTGTGGAAGAGTGGTGTCTGACAATGTTGTGTGTGAGAGAGTTGTGTGTGTGTGTGACAAATTTGTGTGCGACAAAGTTGGGTGTGACAATGTTGTGTGTGACAATGTTGTATATGAAAGAGTTGTGTGTGGAAAAGTTGTGTGTTGTGTGTGTGTGTGGAAGATTTGTGTCTGACAAAGTTCTGTGTGACAAAGTTGTGTATGGAAGAGTTGTGTGTAAAAAACTTGTGTGCGACAAAGTGATGTGTGACAAAATTGTGTGTGATAGAGTTGTGTCTTCACAGTGTTGTGTGTGACAAAGTTATGTGTGAAAGAGTTGTGTGCGGAAGAGTGGTGTGTGACAAGACGGCGGATGCGGAGGCGAAGGAGGCGGCGACCGGGCACAGAGCGGAAGAACAAGAACTCCACACAATGATGCGGGGAAAAGCAACATCGCAGTAAGGAAGGAAACCGAAGGCCAACAACGCCTGCGGTGCCAGAACTGGTAGAGTGATTTATCCCATTTATTTGAGCTGCAAAGCCGGCCAGAAGTCTTCAGAAGAAGTAAGCAATGCCTAGGAAAGGAGAAGACGTGGCCGTTCGCAGAAATATAGAGCAGTGCAGGTTGCCCGTGGTGCCTATTAGAGTCATTAGAGTTTCACCTTGAACTTGGCAAGGTCCCGAGGCAGCATGTCACCTTATGCGCAGGGCAGTCAAGGACAAGGCGCGGGAATGTCAGCTGCTGCACAAAGATTGAAACGGGTCTGACGGCCTCATGGTAGCATGCACTTTCAGAGACAGGCCATCTTGAAGAAGCCGCGCTTTCCCGAGATTGCAACAGAAAGTGGACACTTTGGTGCCAAGCTCGCCTTGACAACCTCAGGTAAATCAACAAGTCCTGAGAGAGGCCTTCGTGTTTTTTCAGAGTCTGAGTTAATAGAACCTGGGGAACTGTTGTATCGCTGAACCGTGCCTTTCAGCGCCCCCATTTTTGTTTGACCAGCGCCTGCTATCAGATCCAACGACTCCGTTTGCGAATGGAAGAGCTGGAGGCGAACTTTCTTTTTGTCAGTGAAGGCACATTTGTCCAGATCCAATGAATTCTACCCCATTGAAGGTGAGTTTCACTCGACTGTTCTCCAATCAGCCTCACAGGCTTCTATAACGGAGCAGCAAGACCGTTGCAATTCCCTGGCCTTGGAATTGCAGAGAAAGTCTCAGCATGTCGAGGATTGGGGCAGCGGGATTCGGGAGTGTCTCAAGACATCTGAAACCTTCGATTTTTGAAGCGACGCCAAAGCTATCAATGGAGCAGCGGAGTGATGCTATGGCACTGATGCAAAAGTGACGCGAACGGTGCCTTTAGTCGTGACATGTCGTGACTCTTGCGTGCACCTTGCTTCGCCTTCGTTGTCCGAGCTTTTTTACGAATGCCTTTGCACCGCCTGGGTCCAGATCCTGGAGCAGCACATCCGTCAAATACGATCACAACCAGCTGTTGCCTCGGGCAATGATTGCAAGATGTTACAACACTAAACAACCGATAAGATATACGTACACACACATGTATATATATATATATTTATAACTTACTACAATAACGTGTAAATAAATTTACTATCTTGTGATTTTTTGTGATCGCAGTTGATGCAAAGCAATGGGGAAAGTATGGGCCAGTCATAGGAAAAGCCAGTGCCCCAAAGTTTGGAACATATGCAGGTCCAAGTAGTCCGTGCAATGGTCAAACACATATGCTCGACGTGACAAACCCTTCCAGCTGAGGCAACGTGGAATGGTGGTGCAGGCCCGGGAGAAGACATGAAGCATGGCATGCCTGGGCCATTGGTAAAATTTCAAACAAATTAAACCTGCAAGAGACCCTACTGTAAACAGTGTAGGGGGTAGGAAGTCAATGTACCACATACAAGCAACAGTAGCTATGGAGCAGCAACAGATGAGGTTAGACATCATCGCAACTGCAGCAGCAGGACCTTCTATGTAGATCTATATAGAGGAGCTCACAAGATCTTCATGCAAGAACTTCCTATGAGCATCCCAGAAGAACAAAGCTCACAAGATCGTCATAAAGGGACCTGCTGCTGCTGGAGCGGAGCTTACAAGATCTTGAGACAAAAACCTCCCAAGAGCCTCCACAAGAGCTTTCATAAAAGCGTGAGACATGGCAGCTGCAAGATCTTCATGCAATGACCTCTTAGAGAGGATCTCACCAGGATCTCCACAAGATCTTCTCTTAAGGCCCTGTACAGGACCATGCAGAGCATCTTCAAGATCTTAATGCAAGGCCTCTTAGGGAGGCTTTGAACAGGATCTCCACAAAAACTACTCCGAAGGACAAGAGAGGATTTTGCCCGATCTCCAAGGAGCTGCGCAAGATCATGCAAGGACCTCTTAGGTAGGACTTCACCAGGATCCCCAGGGACAACGGTTTGGTGCGAGCCTGCGCAATCAAAAGGCACATGGACATATGGACATGTCAGAAGAGCAATCTTATGCGCGAGTTGATAGGGAAAAGGTCGCGCCCCAGGACCGGGACAACCGTTTTGCGAGCCTGCGCAGTCGAAATGCACTTGGACATGTCAGAAGAGCATAGAAGGGCCATTTTATGCGAGAATTGACAGGAAAAATGCCGCGCCCCAGGACCGGGACAACCGTTTTGTGCGAGCCTGCGCAGTCGAAATGCACATGGAGAGATGTCACAAGAGCAAGAGTTCTCAAGTAAAATGCCGCGCCCCGAGACTTGGACAACCGTTTTGAGCGAGCCTGCGCAATCGAAATGCACATGGGCATGTCAGAAGAGCCGTTTTTTGCAAGAATGCTCAGGTAAAATGCCGCAGGCCAAGATCAAGGAAAACGCGCGCGGCAGAGTTTGTGCAAGCCTGCGCGATCGAAACGCATTTCACTTGGACATGTCACAAGAACAAGTTTATCCGACAATTTACAGGAAAAAACTGAACCCAGGTGGAGCGATGGAGCACCCCGATCAAGCACCGGCTTGAACTCCCACCGTAAGAACCCCTTAGTGTGGACACACTGTCTGGGGAACAAAATGAGCCTGCAGCATCCTGCAGCATCCTGCAGCATCCTGCAGCTCCAGCTCGGTGGCTGATTGCATTGTTAATGTGAACAAACGGTCACATAGTCAAGATGACCTATGGGCCCATGCACAATTTCTGTGCAAAGGAAAACCCATGAAACACGAAGTAATATAGCCAAATTGAATACAATCTCTCTTTATGCTTGTCGTGTGCCAGGGGCAATCCTTGCGATTGCTCCAAGCACTGATGTAGAGACATGTCGTGACAAAAACGGGGTAAACAGATCCTGTTGCTTGTGGAAGACCAGTGGAAGTTTGGGACCTCATGATGGACCATGTGATGGACTTCGTGATGGACCATGTGTCACAATGTGTAGCAATCTGTGACAACGTGTGACGTGCGAGTACTGACATGTTTCAGGACTATGGGACAAGTTGGAGGCAGCATGCTGTTGGTGTAGCAGTCCTGATCAGTGGAATGTGCCAGCATGCTTTGAAACTTGACATCTTAGTGCAGGATTTTCTCCACTCTTAGGTTGCGTTGTCATGCTCTGTCACATCATTCCTGGACCACGGTGTGTTGAATTTGTCCAGAAATTGGCTCAGAGAAGGGCTATAGTAGTGAAGCGGAACGTCGATGCAAAATAGGTACCTTTCTTAAAAGGCAACGGCTTACACACTCAAGGCATGTGATACGCGGAACTTGAGAGGCACAATATTGCTACGTAGAACCAAGAAAGTCTGCAAGTCATGTGAGTCATGTGAGTCATGTGAGTCATGAGTCAGGTTTCCTGTTTTGCTTCTGGTTTTGCTTAGGTACTACACATACAGCCTTGAGGCAGCAACTATCCCTGGTGTGCAGGAGGGTAGCCAGACCGACCGTACAAGGCAATCTTTCACTTGTTTGTGCAAAGAAATTGAGAGAATGGCACTGTGAAGGACCGTGAGACGCGAGTTCCGTTGCGTGGAACATAGTTTTGTGATGTTGTGTTTGCAGTGAAGCGATTGTTCGAGAATCAATGGTTCAAAGAAGATGTTGAACTGCATGCAAGCACACACACATTTGCGAACACCCTGGATGGGAGAATACTACTTGGTCATCCAGTCGTGTTTTCTTGATTGCGGCAATTTTTAGACTTCGATCAATGCGCTGAAGCCAGCATTGCAGCTCTCAGACTCGTTGCAACGTGGAATCAGCTTTGTGCTAGTTTCCAAGAACTTATCGCTTCTGCAGCTTGTAGGAACAACGTCTGGCACAGGGTTGGTAAAGCACACATATGATTGAATGGAGTACAGGGTGAAGTGTTGAGATAAATTGCACATTTCACACATCATATAAATCATCTATATGATCAACATATGTGTATATATATAATATGTACACATACATGTGTGTATACATATATATACACAGACATGTGTATATGTATATATATACACATGTATTTATATATACATACATGCATATATATATGCATACACATGTACACTGTTTTGTACATATACACACATATACATGTATGCACACAGAATGACATATTACGTGTATATGTATATATATATATAGTATACATACACACACATACACGCACACATATACACACACACAACTAATATGTACATAGCTAAAAGGGCTTTCCGAACCCTGGGTGAATATCAGGGGTTCTTGTCTTTCCCCCTGCCATCATCGCAAGTGCACCGTGCAACTGCTGTAGCCGTTTGCTGACACAAGGATTGAATCAGCCGAGTATCCCCTGCTAGAAGCGACAAACGGCAGATGTTCAAGGGCATTTGATCCATTCCATTTCTGCGTATCTTGGGTGTCTTTTTACGATCATGTTTGGAAATGTCAGATATGGAATGATATGGACCCAATTGAACTTGCTGCTGACGCTCACAGGTTCTTTTTTTTTCTGGTTGAAGGGACTACTGCCAATTCCGTTTGAGGGCACTCGGAATGAAGTTCTGCACCTACTCGCTAGGTTTGATCTGGGATCTCACTAGCCGGACCTACTCCATATTCCAACTACATCACGACAGGGATCAGCGCCTAGCTCACACATCTGGAGAAACAGGCACAGGTGCCCGGCCCACACCCGGGGATCACAGTCATTGACCGCCTTTGGGGCGGGCGGGTGGGTGGGAACAACAACAGCACCCTGCAGGTGTCTATGCACACAAATAGCACCAATGCTGCTGCACCTACATCGACAAGCTGCAGCAGGCATACTGCGTATATTGATTAATACAGCGTCTGTCCACACAGGTTTTGCAATTCCAAAGCAATACCAACACTATACATCCTAGAATGAGAGAGAGAGAGAGAGGGAAGTTGTCTATGCCCAAGCACAACCAAACTGAGGAGGTAAAACCCATCGAAGCTAGACACAAGACTTTGTTCCCACATGGACTACAAATCTGTCTTTTGCTTCTCCTCTGCATCAATAAAAAATCGACCCTGCATTTGTTTTCATTGCTCCTTGCAGAGCTGGAAGCTCAATGCTATCCTTATACTTGGAATACATATGGTTGGTCTTTTTGACAGCAGTCCTAGACATTCGAAAACTCTTGGACACTTTTATATGTGTGATGTGCGTAACTGTGTATATGTATAGTTTGACAGTTTGACCTCTCTACCCTGTCCTAAAGCACATTAAGCACATTCCGAACACTGCAATAGAGCATTTCTCAGCTTTCCTTGTCACAAACTCATGACCCATGCATGCTAGAAGCATTGCAGCTGATTGCTTAGGAATCTTGAGACAGCCCTAGCTGTTCTGGCCTCAACTCAACCTACTTGTATCAAGTGAATCCCATTGAGAGACAGCGTAAGGCCTGCATGAGAAACGAAAGAGACATTCCATGACATTCCAGGATATTCGAATGGTTTTCGAGGCGCTACATGCAGCCCATGAAAGGATAAGAGAGCAAGATGCTGAAATTGCACAGTTGCGCCCTGACCTCAGAGCGTGACTAGTGAACATCCCGGATTCCCTCGGATTCCCTCGGATTCCCGGATCCGATCCCCCTGGGCCAGGGATGGCCGTCGCAGAAGTAGACCGCACGAACCATTTCCTGGCTGCGTGAGCCTTGGAGAGTTTCGCATGCTGAAAGCTGAGTCAGCATGATGGCTATGCCAAGTGCGCTTCGTATCCCTTGATACCTAGCGGATCTAGCATAAGTTCAAAAGCAGCATCAAGACGGTCCAACCGCAACAGTTCAACACTTGGCCAACGAAGCGTTCTGCCCTGACACTGGTCTCGACATGTTTCGACAAACTTTAATAAAGTGAACTTTGACGGAACTTGGACGAGCTTCGAGAACCTTAGGCCAAGCTTGCGAAACCCAAGGTTTAGAGAGCCAAGAATGCACCGATTTGCATCACATCAAATACATCAATTGGATATAATTGGATTATATATTGGATTATATATTGGATTATATATTGGGTTTCATGGAATTAGCGGGTTTGCAGACTGCATTGACTCAATCGTTTGACTGAGTCATTTATATAGTCTGTTGCGTACTTGAGAACCTTCTATGCTGCTTGCATATTGAACGAGTTTCTGGCAATGTTTCCTTTCCCCCTTGTGACCTCCGGCTTTCGCTGGCATTGTCTGCAGCAGTCAAAGTTTTTTCGACATGTAGAGGTGCAAGCCAAGGACTCCATTGAAATGCAACGTTCTTAGGAAGGCCCCACCATACCTGCCTCCCTCTATTGCTTCATACCACTGCATGTTTATCTTTCGAGAACGGAAAAAACCTCTTGACATCAGGATTCCTCGGGATGTCACCAGTCTCCACTTTGGCGATCTCTAAAAGCATTGCTCCTCAACTCTAAAAGCATTGTTTGGCAAAGCACCCATCCCACGCTCTTCATGACACTCTAGGACAATCCATGTTGATAGTGTTGAAGACTGGCAGCGGCTTCCTCAACCAAGTCAGCTGAGTCCTGCAGTGATGGTAAATCGCCAAACACAATGCATTCCAGCACCTTGTGCGCAACGAGCGTATGATGATTACATCATTAAGGCTGTCACAGATCCGACGGCTAAGCCATTCTCATGCCTTCTTTGAGCTTCCGTCATCTTCGCCAGCTTGATCCGTTGCCTTCATTGTCACATGTTGTCACATTTTAATGATGGACAGTTATGCCAAGTCGAGCTCTAACTTTCCCATGGCTTCGTCAGACCTTCGGCTCCTTTGAGTCGCGAGATGCAGGGACCAACCATGGCACCGTGAAATGGCACCACGGGTCATCAATCTAGGGGTTGATAGGTGTCCAATAGGCATTTTTACATCGACCTGACTTCCAGCTTGCACTGGAATATATTGTCGATTTTTTAGTTTGGCTTTCTGATGTCCACCTAGTTGGTGAGTGTGCTTGCCCTTCAAAGTATTTGAAGCGGAGGCGCTATGCCAACATGCAAGGGTAGCAAAGCGGAAAACCCTTCTCTGAAAACTTTTATTTCACATTTGGTAAAATTGACCCTGGCACAATTGGATGGGCTTGGCGGGCTTGTTAAGGTCTGCAACTGACTAGGGACAGAGCAGTTGCCACTCCCCTAGTCAAGAGGATGATCTTAGTACGGTCCAAGACACTGAAGGTTTGAGCGACTCGGAACATCTCTAGCCCACAGTCCAACGCAATTCTCTTGGATGAGATTCTGGGAGTATGCACGCAGTGTGTGCAATAGCACATCAGCTCACTTTGCTATATATACATGTTGGCATGCAGGTTTTTGATTACCCCCATCAGTCATACACATTTATAACCAGACTTCTTGAGCTGATGGGTGTGGTGGGAATCTACACATAGAATGTTCAAAGTTCAAGTTCGAGGGGTTCTTGTATGTTTTCCACTCCATCTACCTGCATGGTACCAACACCTTGCTCTCTTTCCTGTGCTGCATCATCTCAGTGCACAAACATTAGCGAGATGATGAAATTACTTTTCTGTGCCTACGTTTTGGATTTGAGTTCCAAGGCAGAGCTTGGACAAGCTCAACAGCTGCTGCGCACTTTTGACCCACCAGCTGTGGCCTTGGACACTGCGCTACATCGCCGGTTGAAGCCTGTTCAAGGGCCAGCAAGAGAGGAGCTGAAAGGTTCAGAAAGGATTTGCGCTTGGCTCTGATGTGTTGAATATGAAAGCGAGCCCACATCGATGCAGCGCATTTTTGTAGGTTGGCATCTCTGGAGTGCTGCAGCAGGCAAGCCATGCATTCCAAATCCTTTCCGCTTTCTTGATGGCTTGTGACGAAAGCTAGCAGCTAGCTTGTGCTAGCTGAAGTCCGTCTTGCTTTAGCCAGGTATTGGGAAGGCTGGAATCTCCAATCGTGTGAAACTTCTCAATTAATTCCGCCCCCCTTCCCCTTCCCCCCCGTCCTCAGCTTTAGTTTTCCACTGCGTGACTTATTCCTGCGCTTCCAAAAGTCCAGTCCCAAAGGTCCACTCCGATGCCGAAGGTGGACCCTTGAATCTTCCCCAATCACTGGTCATCATGTTGGATATGCTGAATTTCCTCATCCTCTTCATGCAAAAGTACAGTACATAATCATATGTTCTCACTCTCGTCCCTTCCAACATACATCGCCTCAATAGGTAGGTCTGGATGTTCGCCTTACCAACACGCCCCAGCTTCAGACCCGTCGTCCACGTTGACGAAAAAGCTGCGCATTTGCGCCGTGCCCTTTGTGTTTTCATGCCAAGCTCCCTGCCAAGTTAGCTTTGGTCCCTTATTACCCCTGGGCCTCAAGTTTGTAAGCGTGAGCTTGCTCCTTGTTCTGGCACTCCATGAATCATCGTAAAGCCACCGCTTGTGAAAGAACTCCGTGGAGACACGCTTTGTAGACGTATGATAGACAATCTTGCTGGCTGGGTTCTGCAGCCTCAGATCCTCACTAGAGGTAAATAAAATGTGCTCAACATATCACATAATAGCACATAACAAACAAGAACATCTTTTTTCTCCTGTATCCTCTGATATTCTGATTTCTATAGCTCAACTCAGAGTAGCTTTGTGTTGGGCAGTACTCCACTGCAATCCCAGTTTCCCGCGCCAATGCCCGAGCTGTTCATGAGTTGTCCATTGGTTGCTTGTGGGTTCAGCTGCCCTTTCTTTTGTCACTAGGGTCAGCCCATGAATGCGTTGAGGTGCTAAAAGATACTAAGAGATGTTTATTTTTTCATATTTGCTCACTTGTTGGGATTGTTCCAAAAGGCAACCTGCTCCTGAAGAGTTACAATCAGTAGACCAGTATCGTGTGCGCCTGACAAACTCTTCCCAACTTTAGCGATGACATTCAGACGGTACTAATTTATGTAGTAATTTGGCCTTTCATAGCTTTCCCCTGTGCAGGAAATGCAAGTGATTCAGAGGCCAGGATTGGGAGATCTTAGGAAGATCTTCGAGCTGCATGTTTTCGTGTATTCTTTTTGTTTTTCTCCTGATTTCGTGTGAATCCATGCTCCTCAGTTACTCCATTTCAATCCAGTTGAATTCTTTTGGGTCCTTCAGGTTGATGCTTCTGCTCAAAGTGCCAGCGGCATTTTTTTGAGGGGAACGGAATGAATAGACAAATAATAGACACCAGACTTGATTGAGTTTCGTTTTGATATTTCATTGTCTTGTTGTGCACGGTTGCACGAAGCAACTTGATTTCCATGGTGAAGGAAATTCATCACTCCTGATGAGTCCAGCCACAGCGCACAGTTCTGGGCTCAGAATTCTGGTGAGGCACTCTCTAGTGCAAGATCCCATTCCTTTGTCAAATCTTCAAGCTGTTTGTAAGATAATTTTGACATCTTGGATCTGAAGTCTCAGGGTGTGCAAAGTTGGGCTGTGTCAAATTTGCCAGGGCTTCATCATCGCGACAGTTTCAACCAGGAGATCGAGTACCGCCTGGATCTCAAAGCACACCAAGTGCGCCAACGCAGTGCCGGCAGAGCTTTTGTTGCTCGGAGACAGGCTCTCACTGCTAGCAGTTGTTGTGCATAGAGACTGAGAGCCAAGAATCCATGAAGGATTAGGGGAAGGTTCTTACCACTATGGCTGAAAAGCTGTCAGGTGTGGGTGCGGTTGCTTTTCATGTTTTGGCAGCTGTATCTGTAATTACATACCTTTAGAATCCTTTAGACGGTCATCAAGCTGGACGGTCATTAAGGCTGGATGGTGGAAACCTTTGGTGCTAGCAGTGGGCTAGGTGACCTTTCTAAATGAATACGGTATATATATATACGTGTAAATAAATAAATTAAAAAACACACATATATATATATATATATATATAGATGTATATATATATATATATATAATATATTTTGCACGGGCACACTGAGTCACGTCGCTGCGGCCTGCATTGTGAATTCGTGCTTGGCAGGTCCAACCTGCATAATTAATCAGGACTGATGTGGTCGCCATATGCTGTGCAAATCATATAGCCACAGACCTGTCTGAGAAAGATTGCGGCACATGTAGTTCAGGGTCAGCCCTGCAGTGCCCGATGGCAATGGAAAAACCCTCGGCCAATCCTCATTCAATGCCAGAGGGTATTCCTTCGCACTGTGGTAGACCAGCCTCCAGCTAGGTCTGAGCCTATGGACGAGCCCTTCGGCAAGTCCTTGGCAATTTGCCATTTTCTCAAAGCTGCTGACATGCCTGGTGTGTTGAGAACAAGGAGAGAAGTGGGCTTCGGAGATTTCGCAGCCCATAAACCTTGTGGGTGACAACTGAATCAGTTGGCATCCTGGCAGTCGCAGCAAGAGTTGCAAAATCGGAGTACACCAAATGGTGACTGACTCCTGAGATTCTGGTGGAGCCGGGTGCTCCATGGCTGCTACCCCTCCAGTACAAAAGAGATCCGCGATGCCTTCCAGCATGAAACCCATGAGGTCATTGCCTGCGCTCAGTTGCCGCAACTCACGCAAGCTCAGAGAATGCAGGCCCCATGGAAGTGCCGGAAGACGAAGAACGCGTGGTGCAACGCGCTTCTCTTCTATGCCGTGCTCTCTTGCCTTTGACCAGGTTTCACATGGGGGGCCGCCGAGGAGCGCCACTACGAATCGCTTGCGGATAGCATCGATCCAAAAGGCTCGAGTGTTTGGGCAAGTGGCAAGTGATGTCTCCCCAGGTGCTGTCGATGACCACATCCAAGGAAATCACGCAAAGTTGAACTCCTGGATGATCTCCGGCTACCTTGTCGAAGAAGTGCTGGAAGTCACCGAACCTTCTGCATCCTGAAAAGGTGTGTAGGATGTATCGGATCCTGCCAAACCCGCGAAGAGGAGTCTGAGCAAGCTCTGAGGGTCGATCGCTCGCCGCTTCCAATTAGGCAGTATTCCTCCAAAGTCTCCAAATTGCGATGCCAGTGCCCTGTGCACATGTTCTGCACTTCGCAAGAAAGGCCAGCGCTCCGCACACATGAGCTGGCGCAAAATGGCAAAATACGCCGGCGCTCCAATGGTAAGAACTGCTGTGTCACCTGGAGTCGCTTCGTCTATCAAAGCCTGAAGCGTGGTGAGGACAACTTCCCAGGTAACGGCTTTGTTGCTGATGATGTGCCGGATTTGCTGAAGGCCCTCATCTTCCGTCTCTGCTTGCAAGAGAGCCTCATAGATCTCCTCGAAGAGCTCTAGATCGTAATCAGGACGAACCGCTCGATGACCTGCAGGCAACTGTGGTCCATTGGGCTTGAAGCGGGGGAAGAACGCCATCATGATGGTGCTCCTGCATCTGGTTGGTAGCGGAGTCTATACCGGCCGAAGGATGGACGAAGTGTCCACGTCGTTGCAGACTGTGACGGCAAAAGTCCGCTCGAATCAAATGGGCTTTCAGCCGTCCAAAGGTGTGAAATTCTTTCAGACAGCATCCACATTGTGTAGTGTCGAAGAGATGTCGGACCGGATGCACTTGTCCGTGAACTCGAAACATATGCGCACCGCATCCACCCTTGGTGGCAAACCTCTTCTCACATGCCATGCATCCGAAGATCCCTGCTTCATAGGCTTGGATGTCTGTAGGGGGCCCATTGCATGAGAAGGCTGCCATGATGATGTAAAGTCTCAAGCACATTGCGATGGAAGACTTCGACCATGTACTGGTTGTCTCGTTGTGCAGCTGCATGATCTCCTGCTCGACGGACTAGGCGTTTCCAGTATCCTGGATGGTACTGCATCAAATACGTCCAGGCCGCAAAGTTCTGAATTGGATCAGGCAGATGCGAGGAATGATGTAATTGGCGCCACATCCAGACAATGTCATCGCCCATGAGCTTTGACCATTACTTGTGGCAGTAGCAGTAGCAGTAGCAGTAGCAGCAGCAGCAGCAGTGCAGTAGCAGTAGCAGCAGCAGCAGTAGTAGTAATAGCAGCAGTAGTAGGTAGTACTAGTGCTAGTACTAGGACCAGTACAGTACTAGTACTAGGACTAGGGGGGTTTGCCTTGATTCAGACGAAGCAAAAACGCGCAGCAAGAGAACAAAGAAACAAGTACAAGCCAAGAACAGAAGCAAGAACAACACCTTCCAATCAGACACGCCAGCAGGCCGACGGATTTGTGTGGCTGCTGTGATTCATGCCCAACATGCTGGTTCACACTAGAACAAATTGGGATAAAACTTGAGTAGTCCTGTAAGGTTTTAACCTCCGCTATAACCTTTGCAACTGCAATTGCCTGCATCTCGCCATGATGTTGCAAAACTGTCCTCAGACTTTAGTTTTTGCTTGTAGGACCCACCAAAAAAAACAATAGAAACACAGTTGCATGAACAAACTTATGTAGTGATGTCAAAAGAGCATGTGTCTAAGAAATTTACGTAGCTTATCTCATTAATCAGTCTTGGGTATTGTAACACAACTGTGTGTTCACATGTGTATAAATTCATACAAAAATACAGATCTTGAATCTGCTACTTGCCATGGGTGTATTTAAAATCTGTTTTGCAAGAAAAAAACATTGTAGAACCAAGGGCATGGGTCCTATCTCCACCCCTACGATGCTATTCGATTTAAAGTCCACAGCACCAAATTAAATATACAACAAATAACACAGCAACAGAAACAAAGTAACATAAAAAACATAGGAACAAAAACAAGAACAAATGGCTATGAGTACAAATAAACACAAATTATCAACAAACATTGCAAAACACTCTGAAAATCGGGGCCCACAGCGTTACACTCTCAAAAACAAACCGACCCCGCAAAGTGTATATATATTATATGTATGTACACACACACATATATATATAAATGTGTATTATGTGTATGTATGATATATATATATACATATACACGTAGTAATTTGTACACGCACACACACGTGTACATGTACATACAACATGCTGCAATGGGTCAGCTTATTCACGTCGCTTCGCGACGGCAACCGCCCGCACCGCATCGTTGGGCAGCCGCTCGTAACTGCCAATGATGTCGGCCATTGAGACCAAAAACATCCGAAAGTACTGATTGTCGGAAAAA
>Ga0126342_10002246_pt1 | contig 29634 bp, 21 predicted proteins | sample Cyp1metagenome_FD_92528 | JGI IMG/M metagenome (GOLD analysis project Ga0126342, IMG submission 92528) | Coral microbial communities from Lord Howe Island, Old Settlement Bay, Australia - Cyphastrea 1 metagenome | ecosystem: Host-associated > Invertebrates > Cnidaria > Coral ...
ATATACATATATACATATACACATATATACATATATACATATATACATATATACATATATACATATATACATATATACATATATACATATATACATATATACATATATACATATATACATATACATATACATATACATGTAATATATGTTTCATGAGACTGCCATTTTTTGTATTTTTCCAGACTTAAGTGCCTGTTCCGCACAACTTTTCCAGAGCGTGTACAGTAAATGTCAAAGATTGGAGGTATTCAGTGGTGAAAACACTCCAGAGATCTTCAGAGTTTGTGCTGCTGTTTGTCGAAGACATGGTTCCTTTGCTTTATTTTGTTTCCTTTAATTTCTTTCGTTGATGTGCCAAGTTTCGTCTCAGATCTCAAGTGATCCCAAGGCATCTGCAGAAGAGGGCAAGGAAGGTGCTCCTTGGGAATCTTTTGGCCGCAGGTGTTTGGATACACTTGAGCAGTGGTCAACAACCACGTTTTTTGATGATTGCAGGTGGTTACACTACCCAACATGTAATTCTGAATATATGTATATATATAATATAATATATATATAATATAATATATATATATATATGATAATTAATATATAATACATATAATACATAATACATAAATAAATATATATATATATATTAGGGATCATCACTGTTCATTATCCATTATCAGATTTCTACCAAGAAAGTACTGGCAGAATAGCAGCTGTTTTGTTCAAATGGCTCTCATCCCGCAACGCCAGTGTTCTTCAACGGCATTTCCATCTTCGGTGTGCCCGGAGATGTTGCCGCAAGTTCTCGTAGGAGATTGTCTTGGGATCGTCTTGGGGGGGGGTGCGAGATGGGGGGTGGAAGGAGATTCTTGTGGATGAAGAGATGAATTTGGGATGACTTGTTTGTTTATCATGATTTCAGGTGGTTTAGTTTAACTGTTTAATTAATCACAGTTGTTTGGGAGGTTTTATTGAGTTGTTGTTGTTTCCCATTTTACATACTTAATAAGCTGAAGCAGCTGAGTGAGCAACCTGATGACAAGGTACAGTCTGCAAGGTATAGTCAACAGTGATATGCCGTACCAGCTGCCACAATGATGACACGTACTTATTTATATCTACCTATTGATACATACTGTGTTTACACGCATTTACACGGCATACTGGACATATACTGTTTGTGCATGTACACGTAATATATGTTGTATCTTCGCATTACATATATCATATGGGAATGTGGAGTTGCATGCAATTCTTACCTACATTACATGACATGAAATCATTTACACATTTGGACACATGGACTATGAATGCAGCTTGCTTATGTGTGCTTCACGAAGGCAACTATGCTGATGAGATTACTGGTAGACTGCTTACCGAATTGGCAAGCTGCCTGGTTTAGACATTGTGTGTATATATTCTTGGATCTAACATATGCTCATATAATGCAATATAATCAATATTTATATAATATCTTCAAACGGTCCTCAAGGACTCACAGTTGGATAGGCTTCACATGTTTTTTGATGTTTTCAGCAGATGTTCCTATTCACTGTGACACAGATTGTATGAGTATTGTGGCTTTGAGTAACGTCTATGTGTCCCAGAATTATTGGAGATCAAAAATACAAGCACGGTATCTTGTGTATCTGGAAATAAATTATGATTTTGCTTTCCGAGTTTCTCTTTTGGGACATGAATGGCGTGCGCCATCCCTGTAAAGGATTTTTTATCCAAGGCTACTAAACCCAAGGTGTGCATATGGCTATAGATCACCCCTTCAGTAGAAATAGCAAGTTTCCTGGGTCCAGCGGTACACCCATTTGGCCCATTTGTATCCATACTGTCTGAACATGGGTCTTATGCCTCAGTTTTGACAATTTGTTTGGATCGGAAAAAAATGATCAAAGCACTGCAAAAGGGGGGGTACACATGGATACAGCATATTTTCAGGCACGGCCATTTTATTGGGTGATTTGCTCCACGTCCTTACCATCCATTGTTTCATCTGGGCTCAGCGGGGCTCGGCTGTGGCGCGGCGTCATGTCTTGGGCACTCAGGGGATGTCAGCCGGTGGGTTCGACCTGGGACATGTTTATAGCCGATGGGTAGTTTAGTACTCCAATTGCTTGCTATAAATAGGATATTATTATTACATATTATTACAGTATCTATTGTTCTTCTCATTATTATGTTTCTGCCTATATTGTTATTTTCATTACTTATTACTATTGTAATGATATATATATATATAGCCTATATAGCTAGATTTTTTTGAACATGCAGTGAGCTAAGATTGGCCGTGGTTTGTCTGAACATATTGTCATATTGGGAAAGCCCACGATCTGGTACCCCACGATCTCACTGGGGAAAATAATTTTCCCTGTCCCTTGGCAGCCTTGGTGGTTTTGCCAATGTAGGATGGAAATTCAACGGACGTTGAACTAAACATGTATGCAGGATGGGTCACTAGCTTTGATTTTACGATGCGGAAATTGAACATATTTGAACTATGATGGCTCAGGAAACCAAATGAAACCTAAGGGTTTCACGAGGTATCACGCAACAAAGATGAGGGATTGCTATGTGTGTTGCTCATGCAAGAAACTGCACCCATTTGACACCTAGGAGTTGCTTGTTATGGCTTCAGTCAGTACTGCACCAAAAGTGGTGATTATTAGATATTATTTAATTATTAATTAGATATTATTAGATATTATTAGGCTTATTCATGATTATTATATGGAGAATGAACCCATTGGCCCATTGGTCAATCCCGGCAATCCCTGGCAGCTCATCTTCGCTCGCTACCGAGGCCGCCCAAGAAGCAAGATGTGTATCTACCGGAGGCTCTCATTCTCCATGTTTCGAAACGCTGATCAGATTTGATAAGTATATGGGTATGGGTCAATACCTATAGATACATTTTAGTGGGATGAACATCCATTTACCAGCTATTTTGGGGTTCACTAGGTACCAGGGTTTTGACCCATCCCCATATCATATCTGCTTGGTGGCTTGGAGCATTTTGGTTATTTTTTCCATATATTGGGAAGACCAATCCCAACTGACGAACTGATATTTTTCAGAGGGGTTGAAACCACCAACCAGATAAGTATATCATATCATTGAGATAATGATAATGACACTATTATTTATATCCAATGTAAAACGAATATGATGTGTGTAGTGGGGATGCATATTTACATATATATATATATATCATACATGTGTCATGTTGTTTACTAAACTGTTATTCCAGTGTTTTTGCTCTTTATATGTGTTTGTTATATTGTGTACATATATACACGCAATTACATGGACTAGAGGCTAGTGACATGTGGAGTGAGAAAACACATCCCGCCATACACACCGAACAACTTATCACAAAGCACCCATGTCACTAGACCACAGTATACAAATAATTATGTAAACATATGTAATATTCATACACGTGTCTGGGGCCTTGCTCAAGTCACAATGGGCCCAAATATGGCATGGTAAAGGCAATGATGCGGTTGTTCCATTTGTTTCAGAACAGGTCCGTAAAGTACAGTTGTCAATGACATCAATGGAAGCACTGTAAATATAGTAAAGGTGCAAAATGGATCAATAAGCCATATGCTATATGCTATGGCAGCTATGGTATACCCCAATGGCTCATTTATGGCCTGTTGGTGAGCCCATGGAGCAGGTCGAAGATGAGGTAGATCTTCCCGAGGAGGGGCCTGGAGGTCGCCATGGAAGGATGACTCTCAATCTGTTGCTGGTCTACCCTCTGGTAATTCAACATAGCTATTGAAAATGACCATTTGTAGTGGATTTTCCCATGAAAAATGGTGATTTTCCATAGTTACGTTAGTTTACCGGAGGGTAAGTTCGTCTGAAAATTGGCTACATCAAACAATCCTATGGTTGTAGATGAAGCCATATTTGCCTAATCCTATGGTTGATCATGATTGTTTCTCTCAAGCGGACATTTTGGGTATAGCCCAGGATTTACTGAATAGCCTTGGCGGTCTGAAGCTCAGAGGAAGCCTCCAAAGCTTGAAAAGAAACACCAGCTTGTTGGTGGTTTCAATATGTATAGTTATATATATAATATTCTATATTATATATATTCTGTGTATATATGTATATATATATACACAGTATATATCTTGATATAGTTATATATGTTCATCAAACCACCACATTTCCATATCGTCGTTATGTTCTATAGGCTCTCTTAGGATCTGTTGGATAACCAATCTATAGCATGTCCCTCAGGTGGCAAGTGATGAGGTATCCCCTGAGGTATGCCCTGAGGTATCCCCTAAGGTTATCAAAGTTGGGAGAATGACCCCCAATGACTCAAAAGACTTTGGATGGGGCACCAGTGACCAGTGGACAGTCGACATATTGTGTCAGCGTTGCCCTTTTCTGAAGCTGAGGCAAGCTGCCGACCACGAGCTTTTGTCTCGTTGCATCCTTGGTTAGACGCTTCACAAAGGAGCCGCTGTCATTTGGCCAGCTATGTATCCAAACAAATGTTGACTGATTGTATTTGATTGTCATAATAATCTATTAGTGAGGTTGCAATAGCTTTTTTTGTGGATCAATATGGTACAGAGCAGTAGTAATACGTTCGGTCCTAGTGACAGATCATGACGATTTGCCATTGGCTCATTAGTCCACCTGCAAGCCGACCAAGGTGCTGGGGCATTTGTCAGGCCTGGGCTAGATCTGATTAGATCATCTGAATCTTAATTATTAGATCGATTTATGATTAACTATGACATTATGACTATTAACTATGACATTATGACTATATGATGATATATATATATATACGGTATGTGTTTTTTCTCAGAAAATCGGATACACCCAGACCCCGGTTTTTTTTTTTCCTTCCTGAGAACCGGGTTGGCCAAAACTCCAGCCGCAGGTCACAATTTCCGGGTTCAGCCGCCATCTGAAGATGGAGAGGCCAGCCCCCTGCAGGAGTGCCCTTTCGGCAGCTGTCGGCTGTTGGTTTCCGCGAAGTTGTCTACTTCAGAAGTGATCGACCCAAGTAGATCTAAATTGAACCATTATTCTGATCCACCTATACTCTTACTCATCCATTTGAGTACTTCAGCATTGATCAAAAAATGCTCATCTCAAGGGGAAAAAAAAGGGTTCCGTGTGCTGTTTAAGCGCCAGCTTTGCTGTTTGATCTCTGGGGATGCTGGGACAGCTGAGCCTGTCCAAGGGTACCCAACGTTTGGGGCAGATTCTTAGTTGATTTGGCTTTGAAGTGACGATGACAGATAGTTAAAGTATGTTAAAGTAGATACAATTATGATAAAGTATGATAAAGTAGGTTTTTTGTATGACAAAGTAGTTAGATAAAGTAGCTTAGTTTTTCAAAAGACGCACCTATTGACAACTTAGCATCCAGTCACGGCTGCTCCGATCGACTGATGCAACTTCAAAGTTTGCACGAGCATCACTGAATGGTCGTTGCACATTTCAAGCAATGTTTTGTGTTAGTTCAAGGTTGTTGAATCAAATTCTAAACGTAGGTGCCTTGATCATGTTTATTTGCCATGTTTCGCAATGAGTATCGCCTTTTGAGGATAAGGACCACCAGCCACATGGATGTTTCTTCCTCACCAACACTTTGCACCGCGCTGCAGTAGCTTTCAAGCTTTTGGATCGGTATTGCAGATGAGTTCCACTGCGAAACTTCGATGTTTTGATATGCTTTGTGTTTTTAATAACGCCAATTGCTACGTTGTGTTGTTTCCATGTCTCAAAATTACGCATCATCCTCACGACTAAAGTTGTACCCCTCCGCAGGACTTTGACCCATGTGCCCTGATCTTGAACCAGGCTCGAAGCCGTGGGGCGAGACTTCTGCGTGTTGCGGGGACATGGTTCGAGCATTGGAAATTCACGAACGAATACTTTAGAATACTAGAAACGTGGTCAAACTGGGCAAATCATCATTTTTATTATTTATATAAATGGATTTTGCTGTGCAGGACACAACATTTGGTACGATTCCTGATTAACTGTGATTAACCACCAGCCAATTTGTGATGCGGCTATGTGACTGGGTCAACAGTGCTTACCTCACACACCCAAACTAAAATGGCCATGAATATCTCCCGTCGATCTTCCTATCCTTGCTGAGTTGCAAAAACACGTGGATTACTTGGGTGCAAAGTAGTGCCATCAATGAAATATAATGAAATGCTGGATTCATGATTGTTTTTGTAGCCATTCAATGTCCAATGCTATTATGACTATACTGGTTTATGTGCATTGACTGCATATTATATCAACACACACACCCATCAAAATTTGTGCATCTATACATGTATATATATATATCTATTATATGTACACTATATTGATATATAACACATAAATGATAAATTATAGTTATATATATATGCAGTATATGTGATATAATTATATCTATACATACATACAGAATAGTGCATTCATAGCATCTTCCACCAACAGCCTGTCCACCAACATCCTCCAGCCATCCGCACTGGATCAGCCCAGGTGAAACAATCTGGTGACGCGCCAAAGTCGATCGTAGGGATCTGAATGTCTCATTCTTCAACACGCCAAGTTTCGGTTGTTGTTCAATGGCCATAGGCTTTCTATGGCTTTCTCAATCTTGGTTGGCTGAGAAATCTTAGAAGTATACTGTAAACAACTTAAAATTGAACGCAGAAGGCAGCTCAGTGTCCTATTTATATTATTTATCAGACGACCTCACGATCTAATTGTCGACCTTGCGGCGTAACTGGTGATGGCGATTGATGGCGTTTCTTTTGCGAGAGATTGTTTTATGCACCGGGGAACAATGTAGGTGAATGATGGTGAGTGAACTTTTAATAGTTTGTCCAAACATGTTTGACTTTGAAACTGGATGTCACATGAACTTTATTTTGAAGTTATATATATATATTATACATACATCATGGTATGGCCAATGGACAGACACTCCAAAACAGTGTTAGTTTGGTTCTAGGTACGTAAATGTGTGTATCTACGAAATACTACGAAGAGATAGCATGCAGGCAGGTGCGAGTGAACATAGATTGACTATGGATACCACAATGTAGTAACAGCAAAAATCACATTGCCATTGCCACGCTCAGAATCGTGGACCTAGCACTGGCCGAATTTGACAAGCCAATGAGCCCAGGTGTTACTAGACAAAGAGGAGCTTGGTGGTTATTGTCAAGAAGCTTACGGCCTACAGGATCTGTTTGCCGAACATCAGATCGCCGTGTTCATCATTTTTCATCATTGGGCTGTTTGACAGAAACTTTTTTAGAAACATATCCAAATGGCTTTTGACAAAACAACTGTTGATGGACCATTATGACCAACTGTTTGACAGAAACCATTAGAAACTTTCCATGGAAACCCCAAGGAAAGCCCATGGCCTTTGGGGTTGGCCCTTGGCCCCGGGCCAGGATCAACCCATTTGGGCGGGCCTGAAGTTCAGACTAGAGAAGGAGCAGTGGAACATGCTGGAACGTCAGTGAAGCCAAGGATTCATAACCCATAGGATCCATGTATGGTATATATGCTAACATTGGGGGTATCAATATAAGGATTCAAGACTTTCAAGACAGGATCAATTTCAACAGTTACAAGACTTACAGGTAAAAGTGGTAAAAGCGAAGAAAAGACCTTTTGGTCTCGGCTGATTTTGTTTGCCAATCTTGGATCAGCCGGGAGATTCATGTTGGAAGGCGAATTCCATGCCATCGAAAGCTGGTGAATTGGTGTGATATTGTTGACCCTACCCATCAGATCTGGCCTCAAGGGATTGGGAGTGCCCTTCACATTTACGTCAAATCCCAGATTCTCTTTCTGGTTCACAGTTATACAGTTGAAATATGTTGAATTCCGTATTTTGTTTGTCCTTTGCATTGTCTAAAGCCATACAAATATCATAGCTTGGAGATCATATGACTGCCTTGACAATTGTTTGTCGTGACTGGTTGAGTTTCACGAGACAAGGAGCATTATCAGTGGAAGCAAAGCTATGCAGCTAGGTTTCTACGACAATTTGCAGGCAAACAGCATAGTGACTAATGATGTTGAACGATGTTGAACGTATTTAGATGGTACAGACCCATGGTATCCGGAAAAAAAAAAAACTATCGTATACTCATGTTTCCAAGAATTTCCCCAAAACTATCGAGGTGTCAAAATCACTTCCTGTTGATGAAATCCTGACAGTCCCACCTGGGCGCCCAGGAGCGTGCTGCGCGGCAACGGGCCAAATCGAACGCCCTGCGGCGGAAGGTGGGGATGGCGGCGAAGATGCGGGGACTTCTATGGCTGCTTGAGGATGATATACACCGTTATTAAAGAAGAAATGTATAGACATGATGTCCCTGATATATATATATATATATATAAAATCATATATATATATATATATGTATATATATATGTATGATCCTGTATGATCCCTTATATATACACATGATTATACAATATATATATATATATTATTGAATATATATATATATGTGATTATACATGTAATATAATATGTACGTTGTATAATGATATATATATTATATGTGTGTTGTGTATAATATAGCTGATTATTATTATATAAATATGAATATAAGATCTAAACAAAGAAATATCAATATGTCACCCCAGCAATATGTAGATGTACCATAAGAGATCATCACAAAGAACATTTCTTTCCCCAACACAGAGGCATTTTGTTCATAACTAAAAATCGTCATCCTTCACACAAGATATCAGCAAGATCCCTCTGGGTATGGATCAAAAGATCGCTGTGGATGCGCAACTCCCCAATTCGATGGTATGATAGTTTGGTGGCCCATCCCCAAATCAATATTACATCACTATTTAAAACCCCAGTTTTGTTGGTTTCAGTCCTGAGTTCTGAAGAATCTACCCTTTTTGTGTTGGGCAACACGACTGTGTTGTTTGCATTTTTCCTCGCCTTTCCTCGCCACAGCTCATAGCGGACTTTGAAGAAGGAGCCGAGGGCATTGGAAGCCCAGCATGGGGCATGGGGGTGTCGTTGCGTGAAAGTGGTGGTATATATAATGGTATACCATGGTATACCGGTATACCCAAAGAACAACACCAGCTGCGATTGATCCCAGGATTGGTTGAAATTGGTTGAAGGGAATGGTTTCCTGCTGGTCGAATCCACTGATCTGAAGCACTGTGGATTTCCTGGGGGAACCATCTGGCCCAAAAATAGGAGAGCCGAGTGGTCTTGATACCCCCAGCGCCAGAGGATGGTGAGACTGGAGGTTTTGACATTGATAAATGACCCCACAATACCTTGGATACCTTGGATACCTTGGATCATGAGGATCTACAACCAGCACCTAATGACTGGAAACAGTCACAAGACAAACAATTACCTCTGTTAGCCTGTAAGTTTGATTGTGTTGAATGTAGAACCCACTCATGGAATCTATATAATGTAAATATAAGTGATATGCCAGCCCCCAACCCACAACAACGTTGATTTTCTAGTCGAACAATCAGCTCCTATTCATTGTTACCAACTAATGATGTTTTCCTGGATTTCATCACCTGAAAACCGCGGTGAAAACCCAAGGCGGTGACCTAGCAACTTCGCCGGCACAGCCGGAGGTGCCGATGATTTTAGTCATTTTTGTCATCCACAAAAAGCTAGAGAAGCGAGTTATGATTGTAGTGGGATTGTAGTGGGATTTAACTGTTCTATCTTTTTGGGGGTTACGGGATTACTTAGCTAATTCCGCACTGAATGTTTTTTTTGAGTGTGGCAAGTAGTAGGCATCACATTATATAATCGTACTAATGGCTTGGAGATAAAATTGATATAACCATTAATCCCTGGTCCTACTATCCTATGGAGGATTGAACAATGCTTGACCCGTATTCAGTCAAGATTTGGATATTCATTGGGTAGATGTTTCACAGTTTATGCTGCTGGGTAGCTTCACATCCCGTCAAGAATGATGGCTCCATTACCAAACAAACCTGCTGGTCTTCTCAATATGCTGGGAGGCTAAGGGTGGGCCAATCTCAAGTGGGAGATGAACCTTCATTGATTGAGATGGTTGAGCATGATGATAGTGATCAATGATAAGGACCCAGAAATCTCATTGGGAGCCATGTCAATCATGTCCATTCCAAAGCGACAACGCTTGGGGTTGCTGTTCAGACAATTGAGATGTAAATTGAGAGTGAACAAATGGAGGCGGTTTGCCCTTTGGTTGCGCCCCTAACTGTCAACCACATACGATTTGGTATCTTCTGAAAAAATATATGTATACCAGGAATAGAAAAAGGCAATAGAAAAAGCGGCTGACGTATGTAGTAGCATGCAATAAAGAAGCCAAGAAGGCAAAACAAGACTTTAGGAGATCGGCTTGTCTCCGGTCAAGTTTCCAAAATGCTTGGAAGTGAATAAAGCTATCCACTGAACAAACCAGCTGCCAGTTTCCCCAACAAAATTACAATATAGTATATATATAGAGTATATATATATAGTGTATCACTATATATATACATATATATGTAGTGTATATATATATATATATATATGTATACAGTATATATGTATATATATAGTGTATATATAGATATATAGTGTATATATATATATTATTTTGCTTTGGTTTCCCAGCAATGTCCTCAAGAAGAATCACCCCCATTGTGATTCCTTGAGTCGGTTTAGCTGATTCCCAATGGAGCAGCAACAAAAACAGTTGCTTGGGGAGTATCACAATCCTCGAATAAGGAAACCCTATTCACCCACCATTATTTGGTGAATTGTCCCATAGGTGTCCAATTCTAGCTGAAATATTCCATCATATGTTTCAAGAAATATATTAATATATTATAATATATATCCATTGAATTTTCCCTCAAACATCTCCCCATTCAACCATGGATTTTCCCACTGTTTCCAGAAGCAAATCGAACCCACCAAGCAGTACACTCCATGTTATTTTGGGCATTCTATCAACTCAATCATAGATGCTTTTTATCAGCCCTTAGTGGTTGTTGGTGGTTAATCAGCCCTCAATAAACCCTTGTTATTGGTGGGGTCACCATTTACCCGTTGTTGTGATTGTCGTTACTCTATGATATCCTATCATAGTACTGTACCATTATATAAATTATATATAGTACCAAATTATATATAGTACCATTATAGTACCAGTACCACTATACTAACATTATAATAAGGGATAAATACCATGATGGTACAATAGCCTTTATTATGGGAGGCCCGTGATCTATCCAACGTCATGTTCTCATTCCATGGTCATAGCCGGCATCCTGGGATCCTGCAGTTATGGCCATGTATATCCATGTATGAGTTATAACTGGTTATAAATGGGATTATAGATTTTATAAATGGGGTTGTAAGTATAAAATTATAACCCAACATAAACTGCTAACTATAAATGTGGTTTTGTTAGTTATAACCAACCATAAATATAACTTATTCAACTGCAGGCCATCGGGCCATGTGGGAACCAGCGCAGGTGGACGTTCTCTTCCTGCTGGATGCGCCTGAGGCCATCTCGGAGCTGCAGGCCATCTCGGATGCAGGCGCTGGGGGTTCACCCGTGGCACGAGGTGTGGGTGATTTAACAAAGATATGGTCGTACAATGGGGATCTGTGTATATATATATATGGCTATGAGTCAAAACCCTGGTACCATTCGTGAACCCCAAGTCATAGCTGGTAAATGGATGTTCATCCCACTAAACATGTATCTATAGGTATTGACCCATACCCATATATATATATACTATACTTGTATATAATAAGGATGTGAATGTGTCAAATGGAAAATGGGTTAATAGAACCTATAGCGATTGGAAACCTTCTATAAGTGGAGGTTTATAGCTGGCAAAATCAAGTATAATTGGAAGATTGTCCATTGTAATGTTTGATTAGTAGATAGTATGGGATGATGTTCGATAAAATCCAAGTGGGCGAAAATCAAGGGGCACTTGTGCAAATTGATGTGTTCTTTTTGCGGTGAAACATCACTAGTTGGTGGTTCAGTTAGAGGTTGAGACCTTCCTAAAGTTTCTACGAGCGTCATGGAAATGCTTGATATTTCATTATTTCATTGATATAATGAAAGGAAACTTGATCTATAGGCTTCCATGGTTGGTTTGTGGGCAAAACATGAAGTTGACTCTTTGTCAAGTTAGTGGTCCTACTGCTTCACTTATGATTTGTTGGAGGTTTGGCTCAGTGTTACATGTTGTGCCCCGCCAAGGACGACTTGTTTGACACGGCATAAGTCCAATGCATATTTCACAGCAGCTCTCAGCAATTGCTACTTTTTTCATCGCCGTGCATGATCTTTTGTTGGAAGCTAAAGCTTCTAGTCCATGCACTTGCAAATGACAAGGAACCCAGATCGGAACGTATTTTTCAGTTTTCCAGTGGGACCTGGGATGGAAACAAGAAAGATCAGTCTCTGGTTTTGCAATCAATAAAGTTCAAAAAATATATTTCGGCAAAGGGGATCTGGTCAAACTTGCGTTTTTTTCCGTTTCTACCCACAGATGTCGATCATTGGTGGTTTTGCAGATATAGGTATATTATGGGTATGGGTCAAACATGGGGTAGCAACGGACCCATGCAAGTTGTTGTTGCGAATTCATTGTTGGGTTTTGTTTTAATGAATCTAGGTGTTATTGTCATTATTAGTATCATGATGTGTTGCTATTACCATTACATCATCCATTTGTTGGGTATGAGTATGAGTATATATGTAATTATATAACCAGCAATATTGTATATAACCCTAACATACTGTGGATGGAAGAAATCCTGTGCCAGTTCGTAGATGGTTTATCCCCTTACCAACTGGTGCAGGATTTTGTCCATCCACAATATGTTAAAAAAAACAGTTTTTGACGCATCCCATACGCACTTTTCGGACCGGCCGCATCTGTGGGCGGTGCAGGTCTTTCCGAAGTGGTGGACCTTTGGTCCAGCATCTACTTTGCAGGACATGTCCAAAGGTTGGTGGTTGAGCTGTGTTCAAATTTTTGGGTGGTTGATTCTAGGACCTAGGAAGCTTATACTATTCAATATATGTTTGGATTATTGGAATCCATGGTGGAAATATCCCTACGAACCAACCAGGATTCAATGGAAAGACCTAGAGGGTTTTGAACACTGCTCAGATTGATACTGGGGGTTGGAGAAACCAAAGATTGATGAGGCATTTGTTTAAGGATAATGATGATAGATGATGATAAATTATGATAAATGATGATAAATGATGACAAATGGTGATAAATGGTGATAAATGATGATAAATGATGATAGATGATGATAAATGATGATAGATGATGATAAGGGAACAATTTTGATTTTGGAGTACTACTACTCTATTTTTAGGGAAATGTTATGTCTTAATGAAGGAGGTTTACAGAGAAATTATATAACCACCATCCACAGTTTTGCAAGAAATGAATAGAAATGCGTGGTATAAACCATTCCAAATTGGTAGTTTACTGACGACATTAATGACGTTTGGTAGCTTCATGTGGTTTCAAATTGAAATCATACTTTGGATGATTATTCTAGTCACGTCTATTTCACCAGACAAATTTTCGAGGGGGGTTTGAAACCAGCTAGAAGGTCAAGCCTGAATTAATAAACCCCGGGCTGGAGGAATTCGGGCAGCCACGAAGCAAAATCAAAACTCACCCCACATCCAACCACCATCGAGGTAAAGCGACCCATACCTAGAGATCCCAAAGTGGGAGGATCTTAGCTTTTCGTTTTTTTTTTGGACATATCTTGACATATCGCCCGTTTTTTCGGAACCAGGGGAGCTGGGAGTATAAACGTCGGGTCAAGTGGTGGAGTGCGACATCCATGAGGAAAAAGCATGGATGAGTCCGAGCCACCTGTTCAGGCCGGGTAAGCTTTGGATGATGAGATGGTAGTTAACGGTTTGCTTTGAAAGAGAATAACATATATATAAATATATATACACTGTATATACATAACGTTTATAAATACATATACATATATATACAGTATGTATGCTTGTATTATATATAGGTATATATATAATTACAGTAATAATTACAGTAAATAATGTAATTATTTCATATTTATTATATAGAGAGATATTATAGCATATTTGTTCAATCTAACCAGCCTTTTTTTGCAGGTATTCAAGATTGGCCATGAAAAGGCCTCAAGATATGGAACCTCTCCTTGCTAAGCTGCTGGGTGTTGGTTCACCGGTCTGTGTGTTGAACTGGTATGACCTCGTGTGACCAACTCAGTAATCGCTATATGTTCAGGACAACATCCTGCTGTTCTTAGCATCATTGCAAGTTCCAGGATTGGAATTCAAAGTGTAATAATCTGGATAGTCTCCCCAATTTATGACTCAAAGACTATTTTCTTGGGGTTTTAGAGGTGTGATCAAAATCTGAAAGAGGACCAGAAGGATTTTTTTTCATAGATATTCCAAAATTGCTAAGACTTCTGGATACCAATAGCATTCATGTTGACCGGCTCGTAATCCTCCAGGGTCAGGTCGCGCATGAAAAAAACACGGCACAGGTGGAGTGTGCAACAGCAGAAGTCCCTGAGCTCTTCTATCAGGTGCCTTTTAAGGATCTGATTAGCCATCAACACTTGGGATCAAATATCAACAGTTGGGATTAACCATCAACAGTCGGGATTTTTAGTTAATTAATTGTCAACAGTTGGGATTAGAACTGGGGAATTCATTGTATGCATATTATACATGTTTTTTTTACAGGATTAATTAATGATTGTGACGGGAATATAATGGGATGTGACTGACCAACTTGATCTGAAAATCTTGGGACAACAAACTGGCTTGTCTCTTGTGTTCCCTCTTTTTTGATGGCCATCTTGGGCTTGGAATTACCCAATTTTTAGACACACCCCATACACGTTTCAGTCTTTGTTCTCCATTCTCAACGTTTTTCAGATTCGAGCTCGAAATATTGGAAGAAGTCTCAGATTCCCATAGAGGTTTGTGGATGGAATTTGTTCCATAGCCATGTTTCAGCTAGATCTCTGAAGGTGGATGTTTTGTAGGTTTATCACATAGCTACTCGCATCATGGTCTTGTTTCCATGTCCGGCGTTCTGGCAGTTTCAGACGATCAATATAGGGATGATTCCTGAATTTAGCACATGATTGATAAAAAATAAAAGTATGAAGCAGTCGAGCAGTAGACGGCTTCTAATTGACCAACTCAACTGGGGCCCTAGCACTTGTAGTTACCCTCTGGTAAACTAACATAACTATCGAAAATCACCATTGTTAATGGGAAAACTATGGAAAACTCACTATTTCTATGGCGATGTTCAATAGTTTTTTGTATGTTTACCAGAGGGTTCCTTTCAACACCATCAATTGATACTTCAGTGCTGAACCCTAATGATTTGACCCATTGTATCATCGCGATGTCACCATTGTATCACCATGATACCGAAGAAAATGGGTATGTTTGAAAATAGGGTACCCCCTATGTGATGGATTAACATATCATTTTCACATATTATAATGTTTAATCCCCATGTTTTGTAATGGACCCATATTATTTTTTCCATTGTATCCCCCATTTGTGGACCAACATCGGTTAAATCCCCATTCTTCATGGTTGCATCCAAAGATTTGATGTTTAACATGCTTAAACCAGGTTAAATCCATGTGTTTTTTAAATGTTCAATCCTTATAGCGTTTGATACGTTCGGAGATCACCCTGTGTTTTTCCCCTCCAAACGTCAGGCCATTTCCTCGGCTGCCATGAAGACTGACCTGGCGAACTGCCGATGGCTCAGGGCGTCGAGAAAAGGTGTGGAAGAGCCATGGGGAAAGCGTAGGAACATGTTCTGGTGACTAATGGTGATTAATGGTGATTAATGATGGTTAATGATGGTTAATGATGGTTAATGATGGTTAATGATGGTGATTAATGGTGATTAATGGTGACTAATGATGATTTCACTTACCCTCTGGTAAATTAACAGTTGGACCCTGAAAATCACCAACTTTTAGAGGAAACTAATCTTCCAACCCCTATCTACCAGGGTCTATTTTAATTTACTGGAGGGTACAAAATTGTGGTAGGTTTTCCAGGTTCCACATCTATCTTACTGGTACTTTACAGGAGGGTATCTACAGTATACAGATCTCTTACAGATCTATCATGATCTATCAATGTATCTATGCAGAAATATGTATATCATACTCTGCGTAAGTGTGATGTGCGAATAACATTGATTTACTATATATATATACACATGTATAATATATATATATATATACATAACTCTATATACATATACATATACATAATTATACACATATAATTTTGTATCTATGCATTTATGATACATATTGCTTTTAGGGTTCAACACACAACGAGGTGAACTCCAAACTCCACGGGGCGAAACCTCATTTTCTTCATTAAAATGGCAAGTTTGGGGTGTACCCCAATGTCAGACAAAGCCAACTCAGTTAAATCCCTCATTTGCCCGTTTTCAGCCAATTTATTTTCATATTATTTTCTAATATTCCATGATATTCTCTATATATGTTATTCCCTATATATATATACTTCCTGAACAATTCCCTGTATATTCCCTATATATTTCCCATACGTTCCCTACATACTCCCCCATACATTCCCTGTATATATATGTATGTATAAGTATATATATATATATGTTAATATGTATATACAAGCCCCGTATATATATATATATATGTATATATACACATTCCCTATATATATTCACTCTATACATTCCTTCTATACATATCCTCTATATATTCCCTATATAACATGGGAAACTCCATGTCTGGATCTCATCCTACCGGCGCCTAGGCACGGTCTGCACCGTGGCCGAGAGTCATGAGCTGGCTTTTGCGGTGCCAAAGAGCAGCGCCGTCTCGGAATCTCCGGAGGCCAGACGCCGAAAGATGGGTAGCGTATTGTAGGTATTACCCTCTGGTAAACTAACATAGCTATGGAAAATCACCATTTTTGATGGGAAAACTCACTATAAATGTCCATTTTCAATAGCTACGTTAAATTACCAGAGGGTATAAATATTATTAGTAATATTATCCATCAAAATCTTCCAGTTATCTGGGTGAATTATAACGACTTCACTGTTCTCCCTCATTGGAATCATGGTCAGTAAGGGGGAATCATCCCCAAATAGCATAAATTTCAGGTTCGTGAAATATTATAATTTACTCAGAGTTATAGTATGGAATATCCCCCAGTTACCCATAGGATCCATGGTGCTGCTATATATGGTAACATGGATCCCATCAATTTACCCCCTTTATGTTAGTATATACCAGCACCATGGATCCTATGGGTCATTAGATATATGTTATATATATATATTATTAGATACATATTAATATTTGTAGGTATAAATGATGTTATACATATTTATGTAAGTCATATGATATCATATGATACTAATATTTGATTGATGATTTGATTGTGTTGACTGTATTTGGTTGTTGCTGGTAGCAGTATGGGTCACTGGGGCATGTAGATGTACATATCTGGATGAATCATAATGACCTCACTGGAATGGTGGTTAGTAAGGCGAATTATCCCCAGTTGACCTTATTTCAGTTATTTTTTAAAGTACCTGAATCATTATAATTCAGCCAGATATACATTAATAAATATAAAAATCTTTATATACTATATATATGTATATATTGAGACATATATATATACATAATATAATATGTATAATATATATATATATATATATATATTCATATAATATGTATATATTATATATATTCATATAATATGTATATATATATATATATGTATGTATGTATATATATATATATATATGTATATCATTATATATATATATATGTATACATTTGACATAATAATATATATATATATCTATCTATGCGTTATACATATATGCACTAATTATATACCTATATATTGTTATACTTGGTTGTTGCGTCGGTGTGCCAGCTGTTCACACCAGGCCCAAGTACCAGAGACGACTCCGACAGAGAGAGCGATGGCTGCTCCGCAGAGTTGGGACTTTGGGGATGCATCCCACCTAGTAAATTGGTGAATTATAGTTACCCTCTGGTTAACATAGCCATGGAAAATGGCCCAGATGGTTTACCTACCTATTAAAAATGGTGATTTTCTATAGCTGCGTTAAATAACCAGCGGGTATTTATAATGGTAAATCATCAAATTTTGGGATACATTTCATGATAAAGTGGATACATTTCATGGTAACTTTCATAATAATATTATCCATCAAAATCTTCCAGTTATCTGGGTGAATTATAACGACCTCACTGTTCTCCCTCATTGGAATCATGGTCAGTAAGGGGAATCATCCCCAAATAGCCTATAAATTTCAGGTTCGTGAAATATTATAATTTACTCAGAGTTACAGTATGGAATATCCCCCAGTTACCCATAGGATCCATGTATGCTATATATGGTAACATGGATCCCATCAATTTACCCCCAATGTTAGTATATATACCATACATGGATCCTATGGGTTATGGGATGACATATGGCTTATGGATTATAACGGATCCAATTCGTGGGATGCACATAGCTTTGCCAGGTAGTGACCGAGGATCATGCCAGGAATTGTAAGGTGACTGAGTAGTGGTAGCAATAGTTTATGCATGTTTGTTCCGGATAATTCCTCTGATAAGTAATTCAACATAACTGTGGACTAGTCATTATTATTTTTCTATATATAGGTATATAAATCATTGTAAATCATCTATGAACCAGTGTGATGTTGGACATGACACAGCCATACAAGCGAACACGTGATTGGTTCGTGTCTCCAGTCTCCAGGCAGAAACAAAAACAAGAAGTTGTTGTGCGGTGCCTGTTGTAAGTTCATAATGAATTGACTTTGGCTTACTTGATTGCTTGATATGTTTTTGGTATCCTGCATGTAGTTGCGTATGCAGTATGTTCGAGGGGTGAAGTTACACAGATGCAGGGCTGGATGTCCCATCAGAATGCATGAAATATGAATTTTGAACGTAACCTTAAGTTGGTTGTAGGTTGTGATTTTTTTCTACTGGTTGGATGATGTGCAAATGCTAGGGCGCACTGGTAATCATTGATCCAGGCTATTCACCATGTTCGGCACGAACTCAGACATTTCTCCCGGTGAAACATTGATTGTCCCGAGTCCCATGTCTTTCTCCTTGAGAGATCATGATTTTGAGATATTTTGAGGTATCTCCTACATTATCCAAAAGGTATCTCCTAGCTGGCTATATTTATTTGATTTTATGTGTAATTACAATGATTAATGCCCGATATCTCAATGCTAGTCTTTGAGGCTGCCATGATGGAAGTTCTGGCACAGGAAGCATCCTCGCGAATGCGATTCCAGGCGTTGCTTTTCATCTGATTTCACATTCAGCATGTGATTAAAATGAGGTGAAAAGGACACATTTGCTGTGTCTGAAAATGAGGTATATATCGAAATTGGCTAGTTAATAGGGAAACTTGTGATAAGCCAGAGGATTTAGGGGACCCCAGTTTCAGACAAACCCACTTGAATTATATTCAAGTACATGCAAGTAGTGAAATGAACCAAGACACATCAGTACTATATATGAATGGGCATAAGTTCACTACACCTGCTCTTCTGGCAGAATTGTATCCTGGTTAGGTGGTATGACGCGACTCTTTGCCACTTGGGGTTTACTATTCGCAGAGACTAAAGTTTAAGGGTTCATTAAAAGTTGTGATTTCGTTTCGCTCATGTGTTTCCGTCCGAAACTGGAGGATACCTTAAAACGGCACATGATCCCCTGGTTTGTCGAAAACATCAGGCCAGCACCATATTTAGGTTAAAAAAGAGCTATAGGAACACCTCGTCGATTACGCGATGTACCCAATACTTGCGCTTAAATTACGCGGTGAATGTTCAAGTCATCAGTGCACCAAGACACCAAATTTGGTATCCAAGGCGGTCCAAGGCAAGCCTGACTGTGATTTACGCCGCTGCGACCAATATTAATAAGAGCATATAAGAACAGTTTTGTTTGGGAGCATTGCCCTGGTGCAATGAACTGCATGTGCATTTTGTTTGCACATTTCATTGACACATTTCATTTGGAGTGTTGGCACAAACTACTACGAGGACAGCCGAGGCAACCAGGTAGAAAAGTCAACATTGACGAGGTAAGCGACGAGGTGAACAACCAAACTTAAGGTACCAGCGAGGGGATCTGATAAACATTTGTGACCAGAGAGTTAATATGGATAGCCCATTCAAGCCACTTGCATGGGGATGTGTCAACAGACATGCAGATGTTGAAGAAAACTTTCTCCCCAAACAGCGTTAGCTTACAGGCAAGGTTCGGTGCAGCTTCCGGTGCGGGTTCCGGGCTGGTTCCGGTGCGGGCTCCGGGATTTTCTGGGAAGTTCAGGAAGTTCCAGGTGGTTCCGGGAGGTTGGGGAAGTTCGGGAAGTTCCAGGTGGCAGGTTCCGGTAAGTTCCGGGAGGTCCCCCAAAGTGCTTGTCCACTACTTCCAGCATCATCCGTCTCCAAAAAAACTTTCCAGGGCCCCGAAAGTTTTTTTTCCGTTTTGGGGTCCCTTCATGCGCCATGTATGCTTAGGTGGTATTAATGAGGCGAGGCTACTATTTCCTAACGCTATGTAACGAGGCAAGGTGCTAAACCCAAGTTCACATTTAAGTCACGAGGCAGACGATGCAAAAATAAAGTAAATATCCCAGATTTAGTCATTTTGTCAGCTGGTTCTGAGCGTTTCCTTGCTGAACCGGGTAATAGCTTCAAACATAATAGTATCAGAATATGCGCACACATGTTTTGTCCGCAATTGACAAACAAAACTATACATGTTCGTTTGGGTGGCTCTGGCTCAGCAGTACCAACAAAGTGTTTTGATTTTAGAATTTTTAGGTGTAGAACATCAACATGATACTCCCATTGGATGAATGCGAAGGACAATTACAGGAAAACCTTACAGTGATTATTGACTAGTAGAAAACATGGTAATGAGATGAAACGCGTTTATGTTCAAAAAACCTTATCAGAAAACAAACGCTCAAAATTATCTCCTGTAAACTCTTTTAAAGAAAATCACAGAAAATCCCCAAATCATTGAACTGTCAGTCAGATCCCAGCATGTTTGATGTTCAGGCGTGGCTGGAGGCAGGTGGGAAGTGATTTGGTTTTCCTTGAAACTTTAGGGGAAACGCCTCTCCAAATCCAACATGGATGGACAAAATCCTTCATTCTTTACATGGTTTCATATTTAGCAATCACTCTCACATGCTTCAGGATTTTGTCCATCCACAGCATGTCCATGATAAAAATATTGGTATCTCCTATTTCTAGTTACTTCGTTCCAGGGCTGCTCCACCCCATTACAAGTAAATTATCGCCACAATGGGGGACAATTTGTCATGCTACCTCTATATTTACCCAGTTCCCCCCGAATGATACCCTGGGTGTTGGGAGCTACCATGTTTTCAGACCCAAAAGTTTGAAGCTACTAAGCCAGCTTTCATATGTCGTGATGATTGAATCCAGCCATTTCTTGTTTGCAAATCGTGCGGGTGTTGAAACGCAGCTGTTTGCCTCAAGGTACTCGGGCTGGATTGGGAATTGGGTCGATATCATTGATTCTTTGATCTCAAAAATTGGATATGGTTGCACCATGTTGCACCATGTTGCATCCAAAAGTACCCAAATTCATCTTGAATGCGTCTGCGTGGCTCAAAATGATTCACCCCAGAATCTGCGTGGCCCAAAATTTATCCAAACGGTTCCATGGGTCTGACAGTGAGACAACCTCTGCGACTGAGCTTTGGTTTAGTTGAAATTTAAAGCCAGTGCATTCCATGTGCAGAATTACTTGCTTGTTCGGGGGTTGTTTCAAGTAGATTTCTGTTCCATCCCCAACTGGAATGATCATTCCAAAACTAGAGATTTGTACAATTTTGTACATACAATAGAATCATCTATACAAATATCATATGTTTATATATATATATATTGTGTATATACATATATATATATATATATATATGGATGATATATAATGGAGCTGTCAAAAATGCAATCTTTGAGTGTCAAAGTCAGGATGAACTCCAGGATTCCAGTTGTCCCCATCCTGGCGCCATGGAGCGCGCTTCTTTTGTGGCTGCCCGGCGCCGGCGCCGGGAACTTAGGGATTCAATCCTGGGAAATTGACATAGATTAACATACGGCGGGTGGAAGAAATCCTGCAGTTGATAGGTGGTAAACATCCCATTATTTATAGCGTTTCAACCATCCAAGGTGGCGCAGGATTTCGCAACCATCCACAGTATGTTGGTTATATGAATATATTAATATTATATAAACAATCTCAGGGAAATCGTTATTGTGGGTTATATTAATTAATGGGTATATACGATATGATATTCATCTATCTGTTTGTCTCTCCGTCTGTCTGTCTGTCTGTCTGTCTGTTTGTCTGTCTGTCTGTCTGTCTGTCTATCTATCTATCTATCTATCTATCTATCAAAACAATGATATGGTGGATATGGAATGAGATGGTGGATATTGACTAGCAAAACAAGAGATTAAATTTAAAGGCCAAAGCTTCGGGATTGGCGCAAATGTGGGTCTCCAGCACTCGACAGGGTATTGAAAACATAATCCAACAATTCTATATAGATTATTACCCTTTGGTAAACTTACATAGATGTGAAAAAACCATCATGTGTAGACTATGTGTAGATCATGTTCAGGAAAACCAGGGCTTTTCCACATCCTTTTGTATGTTTACTCTAGGGCATCATCACGTTCCCATCCAAAATTGGGGTTTCCCCCATTTTGGATAGAGCAACATATTTTTTGTGGTTTCAGGTTTCAGGTTCCCAACCTTTGGCTCCGTGTTTGACCTGAGGGCGGCTGGTGTGGTGCTAGGTGTGGAGCAATCTATTTTGGTGAGGAAGAGTATTCCTGGGTTTGTTTGAGGTGATTTTCGAATGGAATATGAAAGACTATGGCAATAGATGGCATATTTTTATATATTTTATGAATGTTCAATGATTTTCATTATGGAACGTGAAACATTGTTTATGAAAGCCAGGTTTCTGGGTTTGTTTGTTAGGTGATTCTCAATTTTTCCAATGGGACATCCACCATTTGGGGAATCTACCGGGAATACAGCAAATCCAAGCAGTGGAAGAGTTGGTGCTGCCATAGGGGTCGTTTGCTGGTGCGTTACAATATGGTCAATATCTAACTAAATTAAATTACGCTTATTTATGGTTTTAGATTGTTTTAGATATGTCCACATAAATGAGCCCGAAGTTTGGTTAGGCTTTCAGCTGCTGGAGCCATCTTTTGCCCAATGAAGATGTCGTGTTCGGTGGCTCAAGGGATCCCAATCTCCGAAGGCATCCGGGTGATTACATAAAACACTTACACTCTACTACTATGCATCCGCAGAATCTTGAAAACTCTGAGTTTCAGAACATGATTTTGGTGCCTCATTCTCTGGGCGAAACAGCACCGTCTTTGTGTGGCGAAAATCTCCCGGCAGCGTAGAGCGCGCTAGGGGCCGTCGCAAAGCTATGGAATGGAATCGTGTTGGGTTTGCCCTCATTCTCCTCCTCGAAGGTCCGGATGGTCTTCCAAAATGCACCTGGAGGATAGCTAAGTTGGTTTAGTTCACTTGAATTCTATTGTGTATGGCAGCTACATCTAGATACATCAAATTCATGGATTTAATATGGTTTAATTATATAGGGATTGATAAACCAACTCATTTTTGTCTAAAGATGGTGGGTTTCCAGCTGGGAGATTCGGTTGAACGATGTGCTGTGTCGTTTTGTGTCTATCGAAGACCCCCTAAGTAGAATTCTGGCCATGGATTTGACTTTGGGGGTACCATGGGGTACCTGAAAGTCTCTAAACTTTAAGGCATGTGATGAATTGGGATAGTGTGTTTTGGACTGGATAACATTGGATGACCAACACAGTGACTCAGTGTCTATGCTGAAACGAAACCAAGCTAGGTCAGTGTGGACAAAAAGGATGGTTGAGTATAATGGCTAATCATGATTACTGGGTTAACTTTAGCAACTTCTCAACATATTGGGGAACATCAAGACAACATCAAGACAACTGGCAGCTTTGGGATTGTTGTTTTTTTTTTTAATGATCCAGCGATCCATGGTACGCCTCAAGCTATAAGTGAATACAGCCACCAGCCATGCCATTTTCAGCGGTGGTGGGGGATACCATGGGATACACCGATGGTTAACTAAGCGCGAGCCAGCTTCAAAAAAGTCACGTGTGTTGTTTCATGAGTCAAGATACAGTCAGATATTGCATAACATTGCATCCAGTGACAATGTTATGTGTTTCAAATGTGGGTTGATACTGGTGATCCCATTGTCTAAGATGGCTTTTCGTCAGCCTTTCTTCGCAGTTTTCGGCGCCTTGGCGATCATCGTGAACCTCGTTTTCTTCCTATGGCACAAGCGTTGGCGATCTCTTCTCGATCGTATCCGAAAAGGTGGATTTAAGCATGGGGAGTTTGGTGCGCACGGTGCCCCCAAGCCATCCCAAGCCTTAGCGAAGTTGGTGGACGTTCAGTAGGCGAACTCTTGAGTTGATGGTAGATATGACATATCCAACTAGTTAGATGATTAGATGGGTTTATGGGCCGCAACAAGTTACATACCTTGGGTCGCAACACTTCGCGCCGGAAAGATGTCAACCTGCATTCATCATGCGACTGATATGCAGTCTATCGATAGGCATCTAGAGGCAGTGCTGACCCGCGTTGAAGCCAGTCGTCATTCTTTGTTTAGTTCAGGGAAAAACTGATTTCTTGTTTCAGTCGTACACAAAACATTAGTATGAACTGTCTAAGACCAAGATGTAGAGCAACAAGGAGAGCATCTTGCAAGCAGTCGCCCCTTTTTCCATGAAAGCACGACGTGAATCTAAGTAGAACCATCCTTAAGATCCTTTCGCAGTTTTCATTGGACTCCATCCATACTACTTGGCTCTGGTTTATGAGGCATATGTCTTGGTTTGTTGCTTATATACTGCAGATACTAAAAATATCCATTGATATCTCCAATCATTCATGTTGGCTTCCGCACTTGGATGATCTGGGATGGTCATTGAATCCAGTCCACTTTTCCCCATTTGAAAGTTGGTGTCAGTGAATATGTCCCCTTTAAACATCTTAAAACCGCCATGCTTAAGCCCGCCGCTTGGAAGGCTTAAAGCCCTTGATCTTCGCGAAGGATGGAGATCCAGCCGTCCTTGAAAAGTTTCATTGGATCCAGTGTCGCCTTATCGTGCAAGGCCAGGGATGTTGGCGCTGTGATGAGTAAAGGCTGGTCTAAAAAGGCTGGAGAAAGGGATTCAATGGGGTTTGTTTAGTTAAAGGCTCAGAAGGCCCCAAATCATATATTCTAAAAAGCCGACATGGCCCAAAGTTAAATGATTATGGCCTAATGGAGTTGTGTTGGGCTTCGCAAAATTTGTTATTTTGTGTGCTGGTCCGCAGGGTGATGGAAGAGTAGGAACATCCATGTTCAATCATGTTCATACGGGGGTTTCCTAAATTGGGGGTACCCCAAAATGGTTCGTTTATGAGGGAAAATCCTATTGAAATGGATGATGTAGCGGTACCCATATTTTAGGAAATCAGCATATGTTTCCACACCAAAACAAAACTGATCAAAAATGCAACTTAGAAAAACCGTATCTCTTGAGTAATTGCTCAAGTTTCTCCAGATTTTCCAGCGTGCCTGGTTCCCCCTTGTTACCTCGGGTCTCCTTTCCCTCAAGGCACCCGCGATCTGCAGGGATGCGAAAAAAATGAGTATGTCTTGAAATATCTCCATTATAATATATATATATACATAGTCATGACTATATAATATATATATATACACACCATATTACATCCCCATTCTACCAATAATGTTTCCTTGGTTAAATCAAGTTACATCCCTTTATTAACCCATGCGCCGAAGGTTCGAAGGTATTTCTTTGTGCCCTCTTTCTGCGGATGGTGGCAATTCAGCAGGCCATGTACAATGGAGAACCTCATAGTGCCTTGGAGTTTGAATTTCTGAATAACACATTGTCCAGTTAGGTTTGTCATTCTCCACTGCAGATAACTATGAATACAACCATATCTATATTAATATGATATACATAAATTAAATATATATATATAATTATATATATACTATGTAACTATCCATTAAATATAGTATATTCGTCATCACCCACATACATCTATATACTTCTATTGTAATTAATTCTACCTAGACTCAAAGTGCTCAAAGTGCAGTGGTGCAGAGCTTTGAGGAACGTAGGAACATGGTCAGATAGTCTAAGATACTTCACTGCTGTCAATGCATGTGGAATATGATTTTATAGCCTTATAGGATGAGCATTGACTGCTTCACTTTGTTCAATTCTCCAATTAACCTCAGGTGGAAAGGGCTTAGTTTACAGATGTCCATGGTGCGTTTCTGCAAGATATCATATGATTTCTTCAAGATACCATGTTAATGTATGATAATGAATGATAATGATTGTTAAGGATATGTTAATGATAATGACTGTTAAGTGATCAATGAATGTTCAACATGTTCCTGTTCTTTGATCACTTTGCGCAAGACCGGTAAAGGTGTCTGTGTCAGCTTGGAAGGAGCTGGATTGGTTGAAGCACCGGAAAGCATGGTTTTCCCCCATGAAACATAGAGGTGTCCTGTAATTTTTGCCTTAAACCAATCGAGTGAGTTTGGTGGACCATGCCCATTTGGTCATTGGCGATAGTCCGTTTATAACCATGTATACAGACTTTTCATATACACATATGGATGTGTATGTATATATATACATATATATATATACACTAGATACATACATATATATATATATATATTCACATCTATATGTATATATATATATATATGTATATATACATAGATATGTATGTAATATGTATATATATATATATACGTGGGGCCCTAGGTTCCCCAAAAGTTGTGTGGTTGTCATTTTTCAGAAGCCGAAAAAATAGTGTTTTACCATTGCGAAATGCGTATTTCAGAGATGTTGAATGAGTATTGTTTTATTTCATTTCAATGTTGCAAACAAAATAGGCCCGCACGATTTCGTACTTCCAATGTGCAACATATACAACATGTCATTGATATGTTTTCGTAGTTCCAAGTGGAATTGACAGCATGGTTGAAATTGGGATATATGACATTGTTCGAAATGTCTGTTTTTTTGCTGTGTTTCCATAGGGAAAATGATATGCTTCATGTTTGGATGGTATTTGCGGTGGATTTGAAGGTGCTTGCAAATGCAACATGTTGATAGTCATGTTTTGTTTCTGTGTTTATCTCCTTTAATTCTTTGTTTGTGCTGTGTTTTTCAGGTAAAACGAAAAAATGATAATTTTTCGATGGTATATACAATACTGTGCTCTCATGGATTTGTAAATGTTTGATTTGTCGTGATTTATTATCAACAGAGGATCTCATTTTATTTCAATGTCTTTGCATCAGGATCATCAACAAGCATACGTTCTGTTACATCTCATTTTATTTCAACAAGCATACGTTCTGTTACATCTCATTAGTCTATGTTGCACAGGCAAAGCAATTTGCTGCAACTTGTTTTCAAAGTTTCCACGGAGCTCCAAATTTTGGTGACTGGCAAAACTACACATGGACAGTTCCCTCAATTTTTTTCAAGACAGTCAGGACAGTCAGCAAATCAGGTTTTTTATTGAGATGGTGCACTGCCTGCCAGCACGTTACGATGATCTATTGAATCATTACTTACTGACATCTAACATGCCCCACCCCACCCCACCCAACCCACCCATCATCACCGTAGCATCAACATAGCATCAGCATAGCAGCAACGAAGGTCTAGATTGCGTTAACATGCCCCACCCCACCCAACTCAACCCCAGTCTTTTTCGGTGAACCTAGGGCCCCGAGGGTAGATAATGCACATATTTATTTATATATATATATAAATATGTGTAGGGATATTCCATATATAGCTGGTGGTACAACCCATTTACTAAAGTAGGATGCACCCCCAGTGAAACTTGATCACTTTCGAGCCACTTTTAAGACTCTCCAAAAGATCAAGTTCGTTTTCGACACATGTAAAAATCCTGCAGCCACAATGTTTTTCCAATGATATATAGAACTGAACAATAGTGAACACATATGTAAGGACAACTCGGAACGAAAGTGGAAGAACCACTATATATATATACATATATATATATATATACACATACACCATCTACGATCATTTGATCACCAGAACACACTATAATTGTGTAGGCCATACACCATGAGCGTTGTTTGTTCCTTTAAACTTTAAACTGGATCAGACATGATCCATTTTCCATTGCCATTAATGTGCCAAACGGGTGAGGTCTTCAACCCTCATTGGATGTCTCGAATATCCTGTCAGCCTACATATGTTCTTTGACCATCCTAAGCTGCTTCACCGCAACGGAGATCCAATGGGGGTCCAGGGATTTGTTCATGGAAACCTCAGAATCTCGGTGAGTCCAAGGGGGGATGGCTTTGCTTTCACTTGTCGCTCCATGGAGATAAGACTCACCTTCTTGTGTGGCCTAGTATTTCTCACATGCCATGACCATCCACCTGTATTTCCTCCGGCTTATTTCATCATATTTGATTCGCGCAATATACAGGGAGCCTTGCACTCAAAGATTTTGAAATGGAGAATGTTTGGGTTGCCGGCAATGACAATCAGCCAACCTTGAGACCTTGCGACGGCACTTCTTACAGATGCCCTACGGATGTCGATTTCGGCATCACAATCCCCCAAATCCAAGTCCTAAGTAGTTACTCCCTGATAAGATGCTTTCAAACTTATGGGGAGCATTTTTATGGAATACCACATTATAATCATAATCCCGGAATAAACTTGGTACTGTACTGTAACGCTAATAATATGTATGTATATATATATACACATAACCTCTAAATTTATCCATGATTGACAACGGTATATTTTATCGCTCACTTGTCACATCTGGTCTCATTGGACTCCATTTTAGATCTCAATAGGCTGCCCAAGCAATGCCTGCAGGACCATGTTTTTGGTATTCTTAGGCGGGAATTTCAGCAGCTCGGACCTTGACCGAGGCAAAGATTACTGGACGCCAAAGCTCTTGAATTTGTGGTTTATCCCCATGCACTTCACCTGTTTGTTGCCGCTGCTGTTGGCAGATGTCAACGAAGTGGCCTGGCAGTTGCCAGGGCTTTTCGTTGGGGATGATTCTGACGTACATTGCATGGAAAAAATGTGGGAAATGCTCAAGTTGTAGGAAATTTCAATCTTGACGAGATGTTGTTTTTTTATCCCCCTTACCATTTCCACTACTAAAAGGGTGAACACGTGCTTGGTACCATCCTCTGATTCGTGGATAATTCAAGCAAAAAAAATGGACCCGTGCACCAGTTTTTGTAGTAAAAGGGTGTG